>Ga0157370_10005277_pt1 | contig 14518 bp, 14 predicted proteins | sample C35metaG_FD_113463 | JGI IMG/M metagenome (GOLD analysis project Ga0157370, IMG submission 113463) | Corn rhizosphere microbial communities from Kellogg Biological Station, Michigan, USA - C3-5 metaG | ecosystem: Host-associated > Plants > Roots > Rhizosphere > Soil | place: USA: Michigan...
AAGGCAACATGCCCCGACGTATCTATCCTCCCAAATGATCAATGGGCGAAGGTTACGGGCGGTGTCGATTCCACGCGCCAGTCGTACCTCAACCGGTTCGGATGCGGTCCCCGCAACAAGGACGGCGCAGCAGGATCCTGTTGATCTCGAGGCGTTTTTGGTGATCGAGCAGCGGAGGCGGGGAAGAAGCGACGAACTGCGACGGTAAGCCGCCCAAAGAGCCGTTTCGCTGGATGTTGCGCATGCTAAGGCCCCAGCGTGACTTCTGAACTTCGCCACATCTACGTCTCGGGCCGCCAAATCGCCTGTCGCCGCCGCGCCGGAGCTGAGCCAACGCTCGTCTTTCTCCCGGGCTATGGCTCGGACATGGAGGGTGCGAAGGCGCTGGCGCTCGACGCCTTCGCCGAGCGACGCGGCATCTTCATGCTCCGCTTCGACTATTCGGGGACCGGATCGAGCGGCGGCCGGTTCGAGGAGGGCACGCTCGCGCTGTGGCTCGAGGAAGCGCTCGCCGCCGTCGATGAATTGACACAGGGACCACTGATCCTCGTCGGCTCCTCAATGGGTGGGTGGATCGCGCTGCACGTGGCGCTGCTTCGGCCGGAGCGAGTCAAATCATTGGTCGGCATTGCCGCTGCTCCGGACTTTACCGACTGGGGCTTCACGCCCGAGCAGAAAGCGAGGATCCAAGGTGATGGCCGAATCCGCGAGCCAAATCCCTACGGCCCCGAGCCATCGGTCTTCACCCGCGCCTTCTGGGAATCGGGGCAGCGCATGCTTCTCTTGAACGACGAGATCGCTGTCGATTGCCCCGTTCGCCTGCTCCAGGGTGAACGCGATGCCGAGGTCCCGCTCGACGTCGGGTTCCGGACCATGCGCGCGCTTCGTTCAGGCGATGTCCAGCTGGACGTGCTCAAGGGCGGCGGTCACCGGTTGTCGGAGCCACACGAGATCGACGCGATTCTCCGCACCGTCGCTGGATTAATGGAGCCAGTGGATTGATCTTTTTCCTTCTTGCTGCTGCTGCCGCAGGCGCCACGCCTGCAACGCAGGCATGCCCCAATCTCATCACGCCCGATGCGCTCGTCTGCCGAGCGCTGGATGCCGAGAGGAGGGGGGACAATGCGTCGGCCGCCCAGGGCTTCGAGGAAGCCGCCAAGGCCGCAGGTGACAAGGATCCGAAGACCGCGCGCATGTATGCGGCGGCAGGCAATCTGTGGATTGCGGCCAACCAGCCAATCAAGGCCGCGGCCGATCTCGACAAGGCGCTTGGACTCGATGGCCTCGAAGGCAAGCAGCGTGGCGAGGCGCTCCTCGACCGCGCTCGCGCAGCAGAAGAGCAAGGCGATCTCGCCGCCGCGCGCGCCAGGCTCAACGATGCCAGGGTGACCATCTCCGATGATCCCTTCTACTGGTACTTCTCGGCAGCACTCGCACTTCGCGAGCATGACGGAGCAACGGCGCAGTCGGCGATCGCCAAGGCGCTTGAGCTCGCGCCCGGAGACCCCGCAGTGATGTTCGAGGCGGGGTATGTCGCCGACTTCAACGGCGACGACGACCAGGCGCGCAGCTACTGGACGCGCGCGGCCGCCAGCGATCCCGACGGCCCGGTCGGCAAGGCCGCCGCCAAGGCGGTCGAGATGCTCGGCGTTACGCCGGTCGTGAAGATCGACACGCCGCCGACCAGGAAGTAAGCAAAGCGGACACCGGTTCAAAGCCGCGCCAGCGCGCAGCCTCGCGCTCGCTTTGGTTGGAGACCCCCTCTATATCCGGGTGAATGGCGACGGACAGCGCGATCCTCGAGCGACGGGCAGCCCCCCAACGGCGCTCGTCCGACAAGCCAAAGATCCAGTCGCCGGCCGAGCCGTTCGCGCGGGGCATGGGCCTGGACCGTCCGTTCTTCGACGACAAGAACCGCGCCTTCTGGATTCTCCAGTCGATTGGCTGGAGCGGTTATTTCTTCCTGCGCGCCATTTCCGGTTTCGCGAACAGCATGGGCTGGATGTTCCTTGTCCACACGCTGCTGCTGACCGCCACCGGCTATTCGCTGACCCTGTTGATGGCCTCGCTCTACCGGCGGATCATCAGGATGAAGCCGATCTGGACGCTGGTATTGTCACTGGCGACGGTGCTCGTTGCAGCGGGCACTTTCTCGATCATCGAGACGTGGAGCGTCGCAACATTCCTGAAGCCCGAGTTCCGCCCCGAAGGAGTTCAATATCTCGGCGCCATCCTGCTCGATTTCGCGCTGCTCACCGCCTGGACCGCGCTCTATTATGGAATCAATTACTTCTTGTTGCTCGAAGACCAGATCCGCGCGCACGAGAAGCTCGAGAGCCAGGCATCGAGCGCGCAGCTCGCGATGCTGCGCTACCAGCTCAACCCGCACTTCCTCTTCAACACGCTGAACTCGATCTCGACGCTGGTGCTTTTGAAGCAGACGGAGCGGGCGAACGCGATGCTCGCTCGCCTGTCCTCCTTCCTTCGTTACACGCTGGTTAATGAGCCCACCGCCAAGGTGACGCTCGCCCAGGAAGTCGAGACTCTGAAGCTGTACCTTGAAATTGAAAAGATGCGGTTCGAAGATCGCCTGAGGCCGCGTTTCCGAATCGAGCCGGATACAATCGGCGCAAGACTGCCGTCGCTATTGCTCCAGCCACTCATCGAGAATGCGATCAAATATGCGGTCACCCCGGCCGAGAATGGCGCCGACATTTGGATCACCGCGAGCCGCGAGGGACAGGCCGTCAGGATTGAAGTGGCCGACAACGGAAACGACGACGAAGCCGATGTCGCTGCCAGTCCCTCGACCGGAGTCGGACTGGCGAACATTCGCGACCGGCTGTCGCAGGCCTATGGCGCGGCGCATCGTTTCGAGACCAGAAAGAACGAGCGAGGGGGGTTTAGCGTTATCATCGACATTCCCTACGAGACCGGAGACAAGGCCTGATGACGATCCGGACCATATTGGTCGACGACGAACCCCTCGCGACGCAGGGCCTACAGCTAAGGCTGCAGGCCTTCGACGATGTGGACGTGGTCGCAACCGCCGCGAATGGCCGTGAGGCGATCCGCCAGATCAAGACCAACAAGCCCGATCTCGTTTTCCTCGACATCCAGATGCCCGGCTTCGACGGCTTCTCGGTCATCCAGGGCCTGATGGATGTCGAACCGCCGCTGTTCGTGTTCGTCACGGCTTATGGCGAGCATGCGCTGCGGGCGTTCGATGCGCAGGCGGTCGATTACCTAATGAAGCCGGTGGACGAGGACCGCCTCGCCGCGACCATGGACCGGGTACGCCAACGGCTGAACGAAAAGCGCAGCGCCGAGGAATCCGAGCGGTTGAAGGAAGCGCTCGCCGAACATGCGCCAGAAGCGGCAGAGGAGCTCGCCGAAGCGAGCCCCGATGCGCACGCGGCGAACCGTTATGAGAAAATGATCAACATCAAGGACCAGGGGCAAATCTTCCGCGTCGATGTCGACACGATCGAGCGGATCGATGCCGCCGGCGATTACATGTGCATCCAAACGGGCGACAACACGCTGATCCTCAGGGAGACCATGAAAGATCTGGAAAAGAGGCTCGATCCCCGCCGCTTCCAGCGAGTCCATCGTTCGACCATCGTCAACCTCGATCTGGTGCGGCAGGTGAAGCCGCACACCAACGGCGAATGCTTTCTGGTGCTGGATTCAGGAGCGCAGGTGAAGGTCTCGCGTTCCTATCGCGATGTCGTTGCGAGGTTCGTCCACTAAAGGGAGTTTTGGGGCCGTTTCGCCCCTCGGGACGGCGCATCCCCATCGTTGAGCGTTCACCGGTGGTTGGGCCGTTCACGGCCGATCTGTCGCACGAGCTTGGCTGCGCGGTCGTCGGCCCCGCGCCCGACATGGCCGCGCCGTGCGGATCGAAAGCGAAGCCATCGACGCGGCTGTGTCTATAGCAACGGCTATCTCCATGAGGTCGATCCGACCACCCATGCCGTGACTCCGACGTTCACCAGAAGCGCCGGCGCGCGGCTGCTCAAGCTGCGCGCCTTCGCCTTTTGAGATTAGAACACGAACTGACCGAAGACGCCGATTTCGCTGTACGTTCCGTCGGTGAGATTGTTGACTCCGCCGATCGTACCGTTGGAAGTGGCGAGGAAGCCCTTGTCGGCGCGATCGCGCTTGTAGACGAGCGCAATATCGAGCGGCGGAAGCGGCTTATAATCGACGCCGACGTTGTAATAATGATCATGCAGATCGGGGTTGGTGTCCCGGTTCGGTCTTACCCAATCATATCGGCCGAAGGCCGCAATCTGGGGCGTGACGGCGAATGAGCCGAACGCCGACCAGCCATTCGACTTGTCGGTGGCGATGGTGTTGACGTTATTCCAGTTCTTCGCCGCGAAATATTCGACGCCTGCACGGATCCGCTTGTCGGTATAGGCCGCGAGCGCGTCGAAGCGAGTCGCTCGATGGGTGATCGCACCATTGTCGGAGCTCTTGCCGAGCTTGCCGCTATAGCCGCCGACCGCGAGCGTGATCGGCTTGATGGGGTTGACGCTGACTCGTCCCTCGACGTCGATCGTGTCCGAGTTGCGCGCCAGCGTCTTGTAGCCCGAGCCGTTGACCGCCGACACCTGATAGCTGACGAGGTTGTTGGCGAAGCTGCCGAGCACATGGACGCCCCAATCCGATGATGTCCCGAACTTCGTCCGGTCGATGAGCGTGTTCTCGACGAAGCGATAGCCGTAAAGGTTCTCGACGAAGGGCACCCAGGGCAAGTCGGCTTCGCCCACCCGAACGGTGAAGGCGGGATTGAGCTTGGCCTGGAGATAGGCCTTTTTCAGGTACACCAGCACGTCGCTGGATGTGCCATTGCTGTTGTAGCGGAAATCGGTCGTCACATTGGCCGAGAAAATGTCGCTGAACCGGTGATCAATGCCGATGTAGAATCGCTTCAACTCGGCTTCGGTGCCGTTGTCGGTCTGATCGACGCCGTTACGCTTGTGGCTGATATTGCTGACGTTGAAATAGCCCTTGCCGCTGATCGAGGTGCCGGAGAACCATCCCGTCTTGATCGCTTTTTCGAGCGGCGGCACTTCGTTCTGGACGCTCGCGACCTGAGCCTGCGCCGCCTCGGTCTGGGCAAGCGCAGTCTTTGCCTGGCTTTGCGCCGCAGAAGCGGCTGCCTGGGCGCTTTGCGCCTGCTGGGCCGTTGCCTGCTGACCCGACTCTACCGAATCGAGACGCTGGGTGAGAGCGTCGACCTTTGCTTCGAGCGCCTTGATCTCGGCGTCGCGCGGATCGACCGCCCGCTTGTGCGCGACCATGTGCTTGCGCGCTTTTGCCTCGGCGGGCGAGGCAGCGGGGATAAGGATGGCTGCAAGAGCAGCTCCAACGGCGAGCCGATGGCAGAGTTTCATTTGAGTGGGCCCCTTCTTTTTCCAGTCCCCCATGGAGCGCTGTTCAACGCAAGTTGGCGAACTCGAATCTGCCGCTAACCGGCCAAGGTGGTTGAAGCTGTGACTGCTACGGGTCACTTTTGTTACAGCCTTCGCAGCCGGCATTCTTGCTCCTGGATTGCGGCTTCCAAAAGCGCGAGCGGCGCTTCGCAATCAAATAGAAATCGAGCAGTCACATCGACGTCGCCGAGCGGTCCTACCCTCGAAGGCGGCGGCGATAGCCATCGCCGGTCAATGCCTTGAGGGGATTTTCCAAATGAACATGCTTAGCCGTTCAATCGCGTTTTTCGCCGCTTCGGCAGTGATTGCAGTTCCGACCAACGCCGAAATCACCGGCGCCGGGTCGACCTTCGTCTATCCTGTGCTTTCCAAATGGGCGTCCGATTTCAAGAAAGCGGGCGGTGACGAGGTCAACTATCAATCGATCGGCTCGGGCGGCGGGATCGCCCAGATCAAGGCCGGAACGGTGGACTTCGGGGCGACCGACAAGCCGCTCTCCGCCGAAGAACTCAAAGCGGCGGGACTGGCGCAGTTCCCGGTGGTGATTGGCGGCATCGTCCCAGTGATCAATATTCCCGGGGCGCGTCCGGGACAGGTGAAGATGAGCGGATCGCTGCTCGCAGCGATCTATGCGGGCGAGATCAAGAGCTGGAACGATCCCCGCATCGCCAGGCTCAACCCGGGGCTTCATTTCCCCGCTCGGGAGATCACGCCCGTCCACCGCTCCGACGGCTCCGGCACAACCTTCAACTTTACCCATTATCTCAGCCAGGTCAGCCCCGGCTGGAAGTCGAAGTTCGGCGAAGGCACGACCGTGTCGTGGAATGGCGGAATCGGCGGCAAGGGCAACGAGGGCGTCGCCGGCTACGTCAACCAGATCCCTTATTCGATCGGCTACGTCGAATATGCGTACGTGCTTCAGAACAAGATGGTCTACACGCTGATGCAGAATTCGGCCGGCAGGTTCATCGCGCCGAACGCAAAGAGCTTCGCAGCGGCGGCCGCGACTGCCGACTGGTCGCACGCCAGGGACTTCAACCTGGTGATGACCAATGCGCCTGGAGCGAACTCTTATCCAATCGCCGCGACCACCTTTGTTCTCATGTACAAGCAGCCCAAGAATGCGGCGACGAGCGCGTCGGCACGCAAATTCTTCGCCTGGGCCCTGGCCAAGGGACAGCCGCAAGCCCTCAGCCTCGACTATGTTCCTCTTCCGGCCCCGCTGGTGAAGCAGATCCACGGCTATGTGGGATCCAACATCAAATAGCCCAAGCATTGCTGAGCAGGCGAGCGGCCCGCCGACCTCGGGCGGGCCGTTTTCGTTGGCGATCGGCCCCTTAGACTAGGAGCGTCGGCGTTCCTTGCGCCGCTTCGGGGGCTGCTCGACGAGCCGCTCGCCGGTCGCGGCATAAAAAACCATCTCGGCGATGTTCGTCGCATGATCGCCAACCCGCTCGAGGTTCTTGGCGACGAAGAGCAGATGCGCGCAATGGCCGATGTTCTGCGGGTTCTCCATCATGAAGGTGAGAAGCGTCCGGAACACCGAATCGTAGAAGTCGTCCACCGCCTGGTCGCGGCGGCACACCTCCTGCGCGCCCGCAGCGTCGCGCTCGACAAAGGCCAAGAGAACATCGTGGACCATGTTCGTGGCCATGCGCGCCATTTCGACCAGCACCGAGACCGGCTCGATGTCGCCGACGTCCTCGAGAAGCGGGACGCGCCTGGCGATATTCTTCCCATAATCGCCGATCCGCTCGACGACCGCGGAGATTTTCAGAGCGGCAACGACGTCGCGCAAATCGCCGGCCATCGGAGCGCGAAGAGCAATGATCTCAACCGCCCGGTTCTCGGTCTCGAGATCGAGCGCATCGAGCATTCGATCAGCGTCGACCACCCGCGCCGCGCCGTCCAGATCCTGCTCAATCAGGCAACGCATTGCCTCGCGGATCGAGCGTTCGGCATGGCCGCCCATTTCGATGATCAAACGCCGAAGCTGATCGAGGTCCTCGTCGAAGGCTTTGAGCGTATGTTCGCGGCTTTGTTGCATCGTCGGGGCTCCGATCAGCCGAAACGGCCGGTAATATAGTCGCGGGTGCGCTGTTCATGCGGGTTCGTGAAAATCTCGCTCGTCTTGCCGAACTCCACGAGCTCGCCGAGATGGAAAAAGGCCGTGTGCTGCGACACGCGCGCGGCCTGCTGCATGTTGTGCGTGACGATCACGATCGTGAACTGCTCGCGAAGCTCGTGGATCAGTTCCTCGATCTTCGCGGTCGAAATGGGATCGAGTGCCGAAGTGGCTTCGTCGAGCAGTAGGATCTGCGGCCGAACCGCGATCGTACGTGCGATGCACAGCCGTTGCTGCTGTCCGCCCGAAAGGCCGAGCGCGCTGTGCGACAGCTTGTCCTTCACCTCATCCCAAAGCGCCGCCTGGCGGAGGGCGGCCTCGACCCGGTCGTCAATCTCCGATCTTGACAGCCGCTCATAATAAGAAAGGCCGAACGCGACATTCGAGCGGATCGAGGAAGCGAACGGCGTCGGCTTCTGGAACACCATCCCGACCAGTCGCCTGAGGTCCGAAAGCGCGTACCGGCGATCGAGGATGTTGCGCCCGTCAATCGCGATCGATCCCGCCGCATATTGATCCGGATAAAGCTCGTAGATTCGATTGATTGTCCTTAGCAGCGTCGATTTGCCGCAGCCCGACGGACCGATGATCGCGGTGACGCTGTTCGCTGGAATCGCCATGCTGACGTCCCGCAGCGCATGGCTTTTCCCATAATAGAAATCGAGGTCTCTGATATCGATCTTCACGGGGCCAGCAGTGCTCGCCGTATCAGGGACCGCGATCCGCAGCGCGGTGATCGTATCGTTCATTTGGAAGCTCCTCTGCGCGCGAGAAAGCGCACGAGCAGGTTGAGCAAGAGGACAAAGAGGGTGAGGACGAAGGCGCCCGCCCAGGCGAGCTCGTGCCATTCGTCATAAGGACTCATCGCATATTGGAAGATCACCACGGGCACGTTGGCGAGCGGCGCATTGAGGTTCGCACTCCAGAACTGGTTGTTGAGCGCCGTGAACAACAGCGGCGCTGTCTCGCCGGCGATGCGCGCGACGCCGAGCAGAATCCCGGTGAGGATCGCGCTCATCGCCGACTTATAGAGAATTTGCGACGTGACCCGCCACCTCGGCATGCCGAGTGCGAAGGCGGCCTCGCGCATCTGGTTCGGCACCAGGCGCAGCGCTTCGTCGGTGGTACGCACGACGACTGGCAACAAAATCATCGCGAGCGCCAACGCTCCGGCATAGCCCGAGAAATGGCCGGATGGGCGGACAACCAGCTCGTAAACGAAAAGGCCGAGCACGATCGACGGAGCGCTAAGGAGGATGTCGTTGATGAAGCTGACGACTGCCGCGAGGCGCGAGTACCGCCCCTGCTCGGCAAGGAACGTTCCCGCGGCCACTCCGATCGGCGCGCCGATGATAAGCCCGAGGAAGATCATGACCGCGCTTCCGTAAAAGGCATTGAGAAGACCGCCCACCGAGCCCGGCGGCGGGGTCATCTCCATGAAGAGAGCCGGAGTGAGCGCCTTCGCTCCCTCGATCAGGGTCGTCCACAAGATCCACATCAGCCAAACGAGGCCGAACGCCGTCGCGAACGTCGCGAAGGCAAAAGCGGCGATGTCGGCTGCGCGGCGGCGGAGCGGGATCGCCATTTCAGTGAGTCCGGCCGAGCTGGCGGTTCACGCGGAGGAGCAGGAGCTTCGCGATAGTCAGCACGACCAGCGTGACGACGAACAAAAGGAAGCCGAGCGCGATCAGCGAGGAGCGATAAAGATCGGTATCCGCCTCGGTGAACTCGTTGGCGATCGCGGCCGCAATCGAATTGCTAGGCATCAGCAGCGAGATCGAGAGGTCGTGCGCGTTACCGAGCACGAAGGTGACAGCCATCGTCTCACCGAGCGCGCGGCCAAGGCCGAGGAAGATCGCGCCGATGATCGCCGAGCGGGTGTAGGGCAGCGTCACCCGGCTGAGTATCTCCCAGCGGGTCGATCCCAGCGCGATTGCAGACTCCTTGAGCGCGGTGGGCACTGCGCTGAACACTTCGCGCGCGATGGAGGAGATGAAAGGAATGACCATGATGCCGAGCACGATACCGGCGGTCAGCATCCCGATTCCGATTGGTGGCCCGGTGAAAAGCGCTCCGATCAGCGGAAGCGGGCCAAGCTTGGAACTCAGCCACGGTTCGACGTGCGCCGCCATGAACGGAGCGAAGACAAACAGCCCCCACATTCCGTAGATGATGCTCGGAATGGCGGCGAGCAGCTCGATCGCGATGGCGATTGGGCCGCGACTCCAGCGCGGCGCTATATCGGTCAAGAAAAGCGCAATGCCGATGCTTACCGGCACTGCGACGATCAGCGCGATTGCCGATGTGACGAGCGTTCCGACGATCGGAACGAACGCGCCGAAATGCCCGCCGACCGCATCCCACTCGCTGCTGGTGACGAACCGCCAGCCGAACGTCTCGAAGGCAAGCCGGCCGCCCCAGGCCATCGACAGCGCCGCCGCGCCGAGAAGGAGCAGGACGAGCCATGCAGCGCCGGCGGTGACAAGTCCAAAGACCCGATCGGCGCCGGCGCCGCTCCGAGCAACAGGAGCGGCCGCCAGCTCCGGCTCATGGGCGAAGGTCGGGTTCACTTCACCTTGGCGGCGATGTAGCTTTCGATTCGCTGGACGAGGTCCGCGGGGAGCGGGACGTAGTCGAGCTTGTTCGCCTGCTGTTGGCCCTTTTCGAAGGCATATTTGAAGAACGCGACGGCAGCGTCGGACTTGGCCTTATCCTTGGGCCGCCTCGGCAGGAGGATGAACGTGCTCGCCGCAATTGGATAGGCTTGCGCGCCCGGCGCGTTGGTCATCACGAGGTTGAAATCCTGCGCATTCTTCCAGTCGGCGGTTGCGGCAGCAGCAGCGAATGCGGCAGCGCTCGGGGCGACGAAGTTGCCGGCAGAGTTCTGCAGCAGCGCGAATGTCATGTGGTTCTGCATGACATAGGCATATTCGACATAGCCAAGCGAGTTCGGCAGCTGCTTTACATAAGCTGCGACTCCCTCATTGCCCTTGCCGCCGACGCCGCCGACCCAGGCAACGGTCTTGCCCTCGCCCGGGCCGCTTTTCCAAGCCGGGCTCACTTGGCTGAGATAATGGGTGAAGTTGAAGGTCGTGCCCGAGCCGTCCGACCGGTGGACCGTCGCGATCGCCGCATTCGGCAGAGGGACGCCGGGGTTGATCTTGACGAGCGCCGGATCATTCCAGTTCTTGATCTTGCCCTCATAGATGTCGGCGAGGAGCGGGCCGGTCAGCCTCAGCTTACCGGCGTCGAGCCCGGCAATGTTCACAACCGGAACGATTCCACCGACGATCACGGGGAATTGCGCAAGATTGTTCTTGGCAAGCTCGTCCGACTTCAGCGGCTGGTCCGTAGCGCCGAAATCCACCGTCCCTGCTTCGACCTGCGAAATGCCGCCGCCCGAACCGATCGACTGGTAATTCACGCTGGTTCCGGACCGGGCCTTGTAATCAGCCGCCCAGGCGGAGAGGACCGGATAGACGAATGTCGATCCCGCGCCGGTGACCTGGAGGGCTGAGGCCCCCTGCCCCGGCTTGTTGCCCGTCTGTGTGCCGCAGCCGGCAATCAATATTGCCGCAGCCAGCGCCGCCATCCTGCTCGCTTTCACGCATTCCTCCATGGTGTTTGAAATTGTTTAGGACAGCTCGGCGGCTGAACGATTACGCTGCTATTTCACTTTTGTGACAGGCACTCAGGCTTCCGCATCAAGCGAGTATCCGGCCGAGCGGACAGTGCGGATCACGTCGGCCCTGTCGCCTTGGTTCAACGCCTTGCGAAGCCGCCGAATGTGCACGTCGACGGTGCGCGCATCGATGTCGGGGTCATGCCCCCAGACAGCGTCGAGCAGGCGTTCACGCGAGAACACGCGGCCGGGCTGCTCCATCAAATGCCGGAGCAGCCGGAACTCGGTCGGACCGAGCTGAACAGCCTCCCCGCCTCGGCGGACGCGATACGCATCGACATCCATTTCGATGTCGCCGAACACCAGCTGCTCGCCGGCCAGCGCCGGACGAATTCGGCGCAGCACCGCGCCCACGCGAGCAATCAGTTCGCGCGGGCTGAACGGCTTCGTCACATAATCGTCAGCGCCGGTCTCGAGTCCCCGGATGCGGTCGCTTTCTTCGCCGCGCGCGGTCAACATGATGATCGGCACCTGTGCCGTCGAGCTCCTGCGCCGGAGCCGCCGGCAGACCTCGATCCCAGTGACCCCCTCGATCATCCAGTCGAGGATCACCAGGTCCGGAGTCCGCTCCTCTGCGAGCAGCAGCGCCTCGTCGCCATCGGCGGTGCGGACGATCTCATAACCTTCCCTTGTGAAATGCCACGTCAACAGGTCGGCGAGGGCTCGATCGTCTTCGACGAGCAGGAGCGTCGGCTTGGTCACGGCGAGCCCCTCCTACCGGGCGTGCATGACACTTTTATGAAACCGCTGCGGGCAGTAGAACGTGGACGCTCGTGCCCTTCCCGATTTGGCTCTCGATATTGAGTCGGCCGCGATGCCGCTCGACGATATGCTTGACGATCGAGAGGCCGAGGCCGGTGCCCCCGAGCGAGCGGCTTCGGCTGTTGTCGACCCGATAGAAACGCTCGGTCACGCGCTGCACATGTTCCGGCGCAATGCCTTCACCTTGATCGCTGACGGTGAGATGCACCATCGAACCTTCCGCGCAGGCGGCGATTGTGACCGGCGTTCCGGGTTCGCCATAGCGCAGTGCGTTCATCACCAGATTGTCGAGCAATTGCATGATTTGGCTTGCGTCGGCCGCCACGAAGGGAAGGTCCGGTCCGACATCCCGCACAAGCGCCGAGCCGCGCTCGTCGGCGATTCGGCGGGCGCTTTCAAGCGTATGATCAATCAGCGGGTCGAGGGCGACCGCGTCGGTTGGAGCGGTAAATTTCTCCGCTTCGATCCGCGATAGAGAAATGAGGTCCTCGACCACGCGCTGCATCCGCCGCGCCTCGTCATGAACGACGGCCAGGAATCGTTCGCGGGTCTCGGGATCGATATCGTCCGCTCGCTCGCGCAAGGTCTCGGCATAACCAATCAGCGTCGCAAGCGGCGTTCTGAGCTCATGGCTGGCATTGGCGACGAAATCGACGCGCATCTGCTCGGCGGCTCGCGACTCGCTGCGATCGAGAAAGCGGATGAGGTAGGCATCGTCCGATATTCGCGAAGTGCGCATCAGCCACGATCGGCGCGAACCATCGAGGCCAGTCAATTCGACGTCTTGAGGTTCATCGCTCGTGCCCCGTTCAAGGATCTCGAGCGCCGCTGGATGAGAGATGACGCGATCCAATGTCGCGCCTTCGATACGCTTGCCAAGAAGCGCCCGAGCGGCGGCGTTGGCGCATTGCACGCGCCAGTTGGAAGCGATGAGCGCAGCTTCGCTAAGGCCCTCGAGCAACGCCGGTCTGTCCAGGATCATGTGCGCCATCGCACCCGATTTAGCAGCTTCGATCAGCCAACGATAAGCCCCGCTTGTGAGCCGACCGCGATATTTTGGAGCCGCCAGACTGCAAATACCCTTATGGACCCACGCCAAAGGAGAAAAAGATCGATGACCAGGTTCGAAGCATTCGCGAAACTGCACGTGCCCGGCGACCCGTTGCTGCTGTTCAATGTCTGGGATTCAGGAAGCGCCGATGCAGTCGCCAATTCCGGCGCAAAAGCGATCGCCACGGGCAGCGCGTCGGTCGCCGCAGCCAATGGCTTCGACGACGGCGAAAAACTGCCGCTGAAGTTTGCACTGGAGAATGCGGAGCGAATTGTTCGAGCGGTGGAGCTTCCGGTCACGATCGATTTCGAGGGCGGCTATGCGAGCGCCCCGGAGACGCTCGAGCGGAACCTTGAACATCTGAAATCCACCGGTGCGGTCGGCTGCAATTTCGAGGATCAGCTGGTCGGGACAAACGGGCTCTATTCGATTGCCGATCAGGCCGCGCGGATCGCCGCCGCGCGGCGCGGCGCGGGGGCAGATTTTTTCATCAACGCCCGGACCGATCTCTTCCTCAAGGCGCCCAGGGAGACGCATGACGAGGCGATGGTCGACCAGGCGCTGGAGCGTTCGAAGGCCTATGCCGACGCCGGCGCCAGCGGCTTCTTCGTTCCGCTCCTCTCAGACCTGAAGCTGCTTGAGCGGATCTGCTCGAAGTCTCCGCTGCCGGTAAACTTCATGGCCTTCCCGAACTGCCCGCCGACCTTCGAGCTTGCCGCTGCCGGCGTCGCGCGCATCAGCCATGGTCCGTTTCCCTATCGAGCGCTGATGGCGAGGCTGTGCGAAATGGCGCGCGACGCGCTCGCCTAAGCGCGGCCGAACCGCCACCATGGCAGGCGCGGGCCGGACTTTAGCACCGTCCTTCGGAACAGCTTCGCGCCGAAGCGAAGGATCAGCGCAACCCACAGGGCCTGCCACAGGATCGCGACGACGTGTGGCCACCAGGCGGGCTCCTCGGCGGCTCGGGCGAGCATCGTCAGCGGCGACGACAGCGGGAACGCCGCAGCTGCCAAAGCGATCGGCGAATCCAATGCGTTGATCGCGGTCGCCGCGAAGGCGAAAATCAGCATCTGAGCAAAGGTTACGGGAAGCGACATGGTCTGCACTTCGCGGGCGGTCGACGCCTGTGCGCCGATCATCAGGAACGCGGCGCCGAACAGCAAATAGTTCATCGCGAAATAGACCATCCCGAGCGCGAGGAAGCCGGGCCAGCCGACCGCTGGCGTCGGCAGCGACTGAACGCCGCCGTGCTTGACCATCTGGAGGAGGAGCGCGCCCGCGCTGACCCACACGACCAAAGCGAGAATGGAGGCCGAGAGCATGGCGAAGAGCTTGCCCACGAACATCGCGTCGATCCGGATCGCGGCGGCGATCACCTCGATGATCTTGTTCGATTTCTCTTCGATCAGCTGCGACATCACCATCGTCGACAGCATCAGCGTCAGAAAGAACAG
>Ga0157370_10005279_pt1 | contig 14514 bp, 14 predicted proteins | sample C35metaG_FD_113463 | JGI IMG/M metagenome (GOLD analysis project Ga0157370, IMG submission 113463) | Corn rhizosphere microbial communities from Kellogg Biological Station, Michigan, USA - C3-5 metaG | ecosystem: Host-associated > Plants > Roots > Rhizosphere > Soil | place: USA: Michigan...
GTGACGCGGCTTCCCGCCGACTTCGCGACCGGCAGGCTTTCGCCCGTCACGAGCGATTCGTCGACGTGCGTATCGCCCTCGACGATCTCGCCGTCGACGGGCACCCGCTCGCCGGGCAGCACCGCGACGAGGTCGCCGACGCGCACGAATTCCATGCGGACCTCGCGCTCCACGCCATCCTTCACCACCCGCGCACGATCCGGACGCAGCGCCGAGAGCGCGCGGATCGCTTCGGTGGTGCGGCGCTTGGCGCGGGCCTCGAGCCACTTGCCGAGGCGCACGAGCGTCACGACCACGGCGGAGGCCTCGAAGTACAGATGCGCTCCGGCGCCCTGCGCGAGCCACAGGTAAGCGCTGAGGAAATATGCGGCGCTGGTGCCGAGCGCCACCAGCAGGTCCATGTTGCCGGCGCCGGCGAGCACCGCCTTCCACGCCGAACGGTAGAACCGCGCGCCCACGACGAACTGCACCGGCGTCGCGAGCGCGAACTGCAGCCACGCGGGGAGCATCCAGCCGATGCCGAAGAGCGCGGCGATCATCGGCGCGACGAGCGGCACGGTGAGGACCACGGCGATCGCCACCTCGGCGAGATCGCGATCGAATCGCGCGGGCGCCTCTTCCACGCCGGCCTCGCGCAGCTTCGCCTCGTACCCGGCCTTGCGCACCGCGGCGATCGCGGCCTGCGCAACGGACGGATCGGCCTGCACGGTCGCGATCTCGGTGGCGAGGTTCACGCTCGCCTCCTCGACGCCCGGGACCTTCTTGAGCGCCTTCTCCACGCGTGCGACGCACGAGGCGCAGGTCATCCCCTCGATCTTGAGGTCGATGACGCCGGTCGCTTCGCGCGGCCGCGGGAGCGATGCCGCCTGGTCCATGGTCCGGGCGGCTCAGCGCGCCTCGACGGGCGTGTAGCCGGCCTCCGCGATCGCCGCCAGGAATTCGCCGGCCGGGCGGCTGCTCTCGATGCGCACGCGCCTGGAATCGAGGTCGATCTCGCACTTGCCCTGCGCATCCACGTCCTTCACGGCGCGCGTGATGGTGGAAGCGCAATGGCCGCAGGTCATGTCCTTCACGGTGAGCTCGATCATTTCGTTCTCCTTGGGATGTCGAAGCCAGCATAGACCTTCCCACGATGGGAAGGTCAAGCGGCGCTTGCGCTTCGTCTCAGGCGATGCACCGCCAGCCGGCAAGGACCGCGTCGTGCAGACCCGGAAGGCGCGCGAGCCCCACGATGCCGAGCGCCGCGATCGCGAGCCCCGCCGCGCGGCGCACCCACGGCACGCGGCGGATCGCGGCCAGGCGCTGCGCGGCGACGCCCGCGGCGAGAAGGTTGGGCAGCGTCCCGAGGCCGAAGGCGGCCATTACGAGCGCGCCCTGGCCGGCGCCGCCGCTCGCCGCGGCGAGCACCAGCATGCTGTAGACCAGTCCGCACGGCAGCCACCCCCACGCGATGCCGGCGCCGAGCGCCCTTGCCGTGCTGTCGATGGGTAGCATGCGGCGAGCGAACGGCTCGATGCGCCGCCAGACCGGCCGTCCCGCCGCCTCGACCGTGAGCATCATGCGGCCCCAACCGGCGACGTAGAGCCCGAGGAGGATCATCGACGCATTCGCGGCGAGGAACATCGCCGATTGCGCGGTGAGCCAGGCGCCGCCCGCGTGCGCGAGGCTTCCCGCGAAGCCGGCGACGGCTCCCGCGCCGGTGTACGCGCCGATGCGGCCGGAGTTGTACGCGAGCTGGCGGGCGAGCGCGGGCCCGCGCGATTCGAGCGCGAGCGTCGCGACGATGCCGCCGCACATGCCCACGCAATGAACGCCTCCCAGCAGGCCCGCGGCGAGCGCGGCCGTGGCGAGCGCCGACATCACATCACCCGGGAATATTGCGCGCGCTGCTCGGCGATGCGCAGGTACTTGTCGAACACCATGCAGACGCAGCGCACGAGCAGGCGCCCGCGCGGCGTCACCTGGATCCACTCCTCGTCGAGCTCGACCAACCCGTCGTCTTCGAGCGCGCGCAGCGCCTCCATCTCGGGCGCGAAGTACTGGTCGAAGTCGATGAGGTGCGCGATCTCGATCGACTCCTTCGCGAGCTGGAAGTGGCACGCGATCGCCTGGATCACCGCGCGGCGCACGAGGTCGTCGGCGGTGAGCTGGATGCCGCGCAGCGTCGGGAGCCTTCCTTCCTCGAGCGCGCGATAGTACTCGTCGAGCGTCTTCGCGTTCTGCGCGTACGCCGGCCCGATCTTGCTGATCGCCGAGGTGCCCAGGGCGACGAGGTCGGTGTCGCCGCCCGCCGAGTAGCCCTGGAAGTCGCGCGTGAGGCGCCCTTGGCGCTGCACGACGGCGAGGTCGTCGTTCGGTTTCGCGAAGTGGTCCATGCCGATGTAGACGTAGCCCGCCTGCGTGAGGCGGCGGATCGCGCCGCTCATGAGCTCGAGCTTCACCTCGGGCGACGGCAGGTCCGCCTCGTGGATGCGCCGCTGCGGGTAGAACGCCTTCGGCAGGTGCGCGTAGCCGTAGAGCGCGATGCGGTCCGGGTCGCACTCGATCACCCGCTCGAGCGTCTCGGCGAAGCCCGCGACCGTCTGCTTCGGCAGGCCGTAGATGAGGTCGAGGTTCACCGAGCGGAAGCCGCTCGCGCGCGCGGCGTCGATCACCTCGCGCGTCTGCGCGAGGCTCTGCACGCGGTTCACGGCGCGCTGCACCTCGGGGTTGAAGTCCTGCACGCCGACGCTCATGCGATTGAAGCCGAGGCCGCCCAGGTGCCGGATCCTCTGCGCGTCCACCTTGCGCGGGTCGATCTCGATCGCGTACTCGCCGGCCGGGTCGAAATCGAAATGCTCGCGCAGCGCCTGCACCAGCCGCGCCGATTCGCCGTCGCCGAGGAAGGTGGGCGTGCCGCCGCCCCAGTGCATCTTCACGATGCGCCGGTCCTTCGGATCGAGGGCTTCGGCCACCTGCCGGATCTCCTTCTGCAGGTAGCCCACGTAGCGCACGGCGCGCTCGTGGTCGCGCGTGGCGATCTTGTTGCATGCGCAGTAGAAGCAGAGCGTGTCGCAGAAGGGGACGTGGACGTATAATCCCAACGGCCGGCTGAAACCTCCGATATTGCGATGGCCCAGCCAATGGCGATGCATTTCGCCGTCGAAGGCTTCGATGAAGCGGTCGGCGGTGGGATAGGACGTGTAACGCGGGCCCGCGCCTCCGTACTTGCGCAGGAGGGCCGTATCGACGACCAACGCGTCGTCGGGGAACGGAAGGCCGGATCTCGTTTCCGCGGCGATATTCATGCTCCTACTATGAGGCAGGCCTCCTCCCCCCGCTTGATCGCGATCAAACAACGCCGGACCGCTCCGCCCCGCTTCCGTGGATAGCCGCGAGGACCCCCGGACGGAACGCGAATTCCGGACCTCGCGCCTGGTTCCCGTGCTCGGCCCCTTCATCGGCGCGGCGGCCTTCACCGCGGCGATCGCGATCGTCGCGGCACTCCTCGACTGGTACCGCTACGAGATGCTGCTCGCCGCGGCGGCGATCAGCTGCGCGGCCGCGCTGCCCACGCTCTACCTGATCTACCGCCAGCTCGCCGAGCGCAAGGCCGCGCAGGCGGCGCTGCTGAGCGCCCAGGCGCGCGTCGGCGGCATGGTCGAGGCGGCGATGGACGCGATGATCTCGGTGGACGAGCAGCAGCGCATCGTCCTCTTCAACCGCGCCGCCGAGCGGGTATTCCGCTGGCCGCGGCCCGCGGTGCTCGGGCAGCGCATCGACATGCTCATCCCGGAGCGCTTCCGGGCATCGCACCGACAGCACATCGAGCGCTTCGGCACCAGCGCCAGCACCTCGCGCGGCATGGGCAACCAGACGGTGCTCTACGGGCTGCGCGCCGACGGCGAGGAATTCCCGATCGAGGCGTCGATCTCCCAGCACGAAGAAGGCGGCCGCAAGCTCTACACCGTGATCCTGCGCGACGTGACCGAGCGCGTGCGCGGCGAGCGGCTGCTCGAGCGCAGCGAGGCGCGGCTGCGCGGCATCCTCGATTCGGCGATGGACGCGATCATCACCGTCGACGCGCACCAGCACGTCGTGCTCTTCAACCAGGCCGCCGAGGACGTGTTCGGCTGCCCGCGCGACCAGGCGATCGGCGCCCCGCTCGCGTGGTTCATCCCCGAGCGCGTCCGCCACGCGCACGCGGGGCTCGTGCAGCGCTTCGGCGATACAGGCGATTCCTCGCGGCGCATGCGCCGGGGCCAGCGCATCGTCCTGGGCCTGCGCCGCAACGGCGAGGAGTTCCCGATCGACGCCTCGATCTCGCACACCGTCGAGGAAGGCGAGCACTTCTACACCGTGATCCTGCGCGACGTCACCCAGCGCGTGAAGGCCGAGGAGGCGCTGCGCGAATCGCGCGAGGAGATCCGCAACCTCGCCCTCGCCGCGAGCGCGGTGCGCGAGCAGGAGAAGAGCCGCATCGCGCGCGAGCTGCACGACGAGCTCGGCCAGGCGCTCACGGCGCTCAAGATCGACGTGGGCTGGCTGCGCGAGCATCTCGGCGGCGTGCCCGAGCCGGTGCTCGCCAAGCTCGCCTCCATGCAGGTGCTGCTCGACGGCACCGTGTCCGCGGCGCGCCGCATCTCCTCGGACCTGCGACCGCTCATGCTCGACGACCTGGGGCTGGTCGCCGCCTGCGAATGGCTCGCGCACAGCTTCGAGCAACGCACCGGAACTCCGTGCGAGCTGGTAGTGGGTACCGGCGAGCTGGACCTTCCCGATCCGTACGCGACGGCGGTCTTCCGCGTCATGCAGGAATCGCTCACCAACATCGCCAAGCACGCCGAGGCGAGCCAGGTGGAAGCGACCCTCGAACGCCAGGGCGAGACGGTCACCCTCGTGGTGCGCGACAATGGGCGCGGCTTCGACATCGCGGCACCCCGCAAGGAGGGATCCTACGGGATGGTGGGCCTGCGCGAGCGCGCGTACCTGCTGGGCGGCGACATCCGCGTCCAGAGCGCGCCCGGCGAGGGAACGCTGGTGGAGATGCGCATTCCCATGAACGAGCGAATCGGCGAGGAGACATGATCCGCATCGTCGTCGCAGACGACCACACCATCGTGCGCGAGGGCTTGAAGCAGCTCCTCGCCGCCGCCGGGGACCTCGAGGTGGTGGGCGAGGCGCAGGACGGCTTCGAGGTGATGAAGCGCGTGCGCGAGCTCGACTTCGACCTGCTGCTGCTCGACATGTCGATGCCCGGCAAGAGCGGCATCGAGCTCATCAAGCAGGTGAAGGCCGAGAAGCCGAAGCTGAGGATCCTGGTTCTCAGCATGCACGAGGAGCACCAGTACGCGGTGCGCGCGATCCGCGCCGGCGCGGCGGGCTACCTCACGAAGGAAAGCGCCTCGCGGCAGCTGGTGGAGGCGATTCGCAAGGTCGCTTCGGGCGGCGCCTTCATCAGCAGCGCGGTCGCCGAGCAGCTCGCGCTGGGCGCGATGCCCGACGCGCAGGGCGCGCCGCACGAAGCCCTCTCCGACCGCGAGTTCCAGGTGTTCCGCATGCTCGCCGAAGGCAAGTCCATCTCCGACATCGCCGAGCGCCTCAACCTCTCGGTGAAGACGGTGAGCACGCACAAGGCGAACATCCTGCACAAGATGAGCCTCGCCACCTCGGGCGACCTCATCCGCTACGCGATCGCCCACCGCCTGGTCGAAGGCTCCGAGGAATAGGGGACAGTCCCTCAACCGGGTTTGCCGTCGAGGCGGGGGCGGGTGAGGATCGGCCAGTAGCGCACGGCGTAGATGCCGTAGGCGAGCGACCAGCAGGCGCCCGAGGCGAGCACGGTCCAGAGATAGCCGTCGCGCCAGGCGAGGCCGCCGAAGACGCGAATCACCGCGGCCACCTGCACAAGCGCAAAGCACGCGACTTCCCAGGCGTCGGCGCGCAGCGGGCGCGCGGTATGGCCGCGGGCCGTGCGCGTCATCATGCCGATCGTCATGCCGCCGATGGCGCCGATGGTGAGCGCGTGGATCGCGAACTGCGCCGGGATCCAGTCGAGCGCGGCGCACGCGCGCAGCAGCAGGTGGATCGGGATCCACGCGTACGCCGCGTGCAGCACCCACACGAGCGGCGTGCGCAGCGTGCGCCACGGATGCCACAGGATCCACCGCGCGGCGTGCGCGATGGCGACCACGACCGCGAGCGGCGCGATCACGCCGGCGGGCGCCTCGAGGAGGTCCGCGACGATTACCGCGACCAGGCCCGCGAGCGCCGCCTTCTCCAGCCACGCGACGCGGGTCGCCCCGGCGCCGGGAATCGCGTTGTTGGTGAACATCGGCATGACGCGCCCGGCCATCACGGCGATGACGAACATCACCGCGTCCAGCGTGAAGGAGATGCTCACGGCGCGCGCTTCCCACGGCAGCACGCCGATCGAGCCCAGGTGCACGGCGAGCGCGGCGAGCCCGACCGCCACGAGCAGCGCCACGAAGAAGTAGTTGCGCCGGTTCCCGCTCTTCGCGAGGGGAATCCCGATGCCGATCGCCACCGCGACGGGAAATGCCGCGTTGAGCGCGCCGGCGACGATCGGTCCGGCCACGATCACGGATGCGCGCGCCGCGATCCACAGCGCGACGATCGCCGCGAGCCATCCGCCGGTGGGCGTCGGCCGGCCGGTCCAGTTGCGCACCGCCGTGAAGAGGAATCCCGCGATGACCGCGAACGCGAAGCCGAACAGCATCTCGTGCGCGTGCCGCGTGGGCGCCTCCAGGTACGGGACGCGAAGCCATCCCGCGTACTCGAGGATCCAGAGCACGATCGAGAGCGAGGCGAAGGCCGCGCCGAAGAGATAGAACGGGCGGAAGCCCAGCTCCCACAGCGCGAAACCGCGCGGCGGCGGCGCGGGATCCTCGACTTGCAGCAATGCCAAAGCGCCTCCTTTGCTAGCGCATCACGCGGATGAGCGACAAGCGCACGCCCGCGAGAGCCGGCTCGCGCTCGATCGACGCGAGCGCCGCGAGCGGATTCGCCGCGCGAGGATCGAGCGCGAAGGAGAGCGCGCGCGGGTTGGCCGCCGCGCGGACGCTCGCGCGATCGACGCCCTTCACGCGCGCCGCGGCCTTGCGCAACGCCTCCGGATCCGCGGGCGACTCCACCGCCGCGAACACGACCACATGGTGGCGCGCGCTCGCCCGCTGCACCACGTCGTAGTCGTAGGTCGCCGCGATCTTGTCCTCGACGCAGACGCCGCACGCGAGCGCCGACGAGGCGAACGCGGCGCAGAATCCGAGCGCGGCAAACGCGCGCGCGCTCATTTCGCCCCCTTGGCCGGCGAGCGCTTCGAGGGCGTGGGCGCGACGCTCGGCGATTCGGGATGCGACATCCCGGCGTTGGTCGGTGTCGCGGAGAAGGTCTGCGAGGGCGGCTTGGAGGTGCCGGGCGAAGCCGGTTGCGGCTGCTCCGTGCCGTGCAGCTGCAGGTTCGTATCGGCCCACTGGAAGTACGCGAGCACCTCCTTGATGCCCTGCGGCGTCATGTTCTGGTTGGGCATCGGAACCTTGTACTTCGCGAGCAGCTTCTTCGCGTCGGCGTCGGTCTTGAGCATCTGTTCAGGGTTCTCGAGCCAGCGCGTGAGCCACGCGACGTCCTGGCGCTTCGTGACGCCGAAGAGGTCGGGGCCGAGCTTGTCGCCGCCGCCGATCGAATGGCACGCGAGGCAGCGATTCTCGAACGTGAGCTTGCCCTGCAGCGCGAGCGGATCGGTGGGCGCGGCCGTGGCGGGAATGTTGTGGTGCTCCACGCCCGCCTCGCCCTTGGCGCCCGCGTCGATCACTCCGACGGCGCCCTGGGACGCGTTGGCGAAGTGGTGGTCGACCATCGTGTAGCCGCCGGCCTCGGGAATCACGAACTCCACGATCGCCGACGACGAGGAGCCGAGCAGCACCGTCTGCATGCCGCGAAACTGGTTGTCGGGATTGCCGTCCATCCAGACGCGATCGAAGATCGTTCCCACGACGTGGAAGCTGGAGGTGTTGGAAGGGCCCACGTTCAGCACGAAGAGCCGCACGCGCTCGCCCGGCTTCGCGCGGAGCGGATGCTCGACCAGGCGGTTGTACTGCCCGTCGAAGACGGTGTAGGTCGGGGCCTTCGAGCGAACGCGCTCGGTATCCAGCACGTAGAGCGGCACGCCGTCGATCTTGCGGTGCTCGGGGTCCGGCTTGGTGTAGAACTCGCTCTGGATGATGGCGTACTCGCGCTGCACCTGGGTCGGATAGCCCTCGCGCGGCTCGATGATGATCATGCCGTACATCCCCGAGGCGATGTGCTCGAGCACCATGGGCGTGCCGCAGTGGTACATGAAGACGCCGGGATAGTTCGGGGTGAACTCGAAGCTGATGGTCTGCCCGGGCGCGATGGAACGGTACTTGTCGGTGGGGGAGACCATCGCGGCGTGGAAATCCATCGAGTGCATCATCGGGGCGGTCGTGAAGGTCCCGCCCGGCATGTGCTCGTCCGAACGGTTGGTCATCGAGAACTTGATGCGGTCGCCCACGCGCGCGCGGATGATCGGTCCGGGCACCTGGTCGCCGAACGTCCACGCCGTGAATTTCACGCCCGGCGCGAGATCGATGACCTTGTGCGTCACGTCGAGCTGGATCTCCTTCACGTGATCGGGCACCAGCGGCGCCACCTCCGGCCCGGGCGAGAGGGCGCTTCCCTTCGAGAACGATCCGGTGTGGCGCACGTTCTCGACCTTCGCCGCGGGCGGGCTGAAATCCATCTGCGCGGTGTCGTACTTGTCGCGCGGTTTGGCGGCGGCCTTGTCGCCGGAGTGGCAGCCGCCGAGCGCGAGCAGCACGACCGCGAAGAGGGAAATGGACAGACGGCGGGATACGTTACACACATGACCTCCGCGATTCAGCGGTTGTTCTGGATTTGGACTCCGCGGCGCCGCTCCGAGCCAGCGTGAAGGCGAGCGTTCCGGCGAAGGCGAGAAGCGCCACGGCGTCGAGGATACCTCCCCATCGGCGCAGCGCGAAAGATTGCGCGCCGCCCGCGAGCCGCACGAGGAGCGAGGCATGCAGCAATGCGAGCGGCACGTACAGGAGCGGCGAGTAGCGCAAGCGCCGGCGCGCGACGACCGGCACCACGACCGGCGCGTGCGCGAGGACCATCGAGAACACGAAGCCGAGGCCCAGCGCGTGGAGCGCCGCATCGCGCCACGCCCCATGACCGGCGGACATCGCCGCCCATGCAATGCCGGCGACGGCGAGCCACGCGTAGCCGGCGAGGAGCGCGATCGCGGCGTAGCGCGCGTATCCGCCGGTGCGCACGGTGCGCCGCGCGACGTCGAATGCGGCGCACCACGCGGCTACGGCGACCAACCCCGCGGCGAAGACTACGCCGCCCACGTCCATCCGCCACGACTGCAGCAGCGCGCCGCAGAGCACCAGCACGACCGCGGCCCCGAAGAGCCACGCGGCGGCCGGCGCACGCCGCGCGAGCCGCGTCATCTCGAGGCGCTCGGCCGCGATCGTGAGGACGAGGAATGCGAACCACCATGCGGCGCAAACATCGGGTTGCGCGCCCGCGAGGAGAAATGCGTCGCCTGCGAGCCAGCACGACGACGCGACCACCAGCAGCACGATGTGCGTGAGGGGTTGCCGGCGCACGAGGTCGATGCCCACCGCGAGGAGGACGACCGGCGCCGCGAGCGAGACGACGAGCCCCGCGTCGCGAAACCCGGCGAGGAGGAGCGCCGCGCCCAGGCCGGCGGCGAGCGGGGCCGCGTAGGCGTAGGGCCGGCCGAGCGCGATGGCGCGCTCGAGCGAGATGACGCAGCCGAGGAAGCCGCCCGTCATCAGCACACCGTGATTCGCCGCGGCCGTGGGCACCGCGATGGAAACGCCGAGCCGCGCGAGCCCGCCGAGCACGGCGGCGACCAGGGATGCGGCGGCGAGCGCGAGGAGCGCGATGCGGCCTGCCGTCACCTCAGTCCCAACCCATCGCCATGCGCGCCCCGGGGCTCATCCGCTGCGGGTCCCACGGAGGATCCCACACCAATTCGCAATCGATCTTCGTGCGCGGGCCGAGGAGCGCGACGAGCTCCTGCGCCACGTCGTCGAGGATCAACTCGGCGACCGGACAAGCCGCGGAAGTCATCGTGATGCGCACCTTCACCGCGTCCTCGTCGATCTCCACGCCGTAGACCAACCCGAGGTCGACGATGTTGAGCGCCATCTCGGGATCGACCACGCGGCGCAGCGCCTGCTCGAGGGCGGCCGCGATTTCCGGAGGTCCGGAATAGTCGAACGCGCGCGTCGCGCTCATGCCAGCGGGACGACCGGCGCCACCAGGTCCTCGAGCGTATAGCGCATGAGCACCGCGCGGAACGCATCGAGCGCCTCGTGGAGCACGCCTTCCAGCCGGCAGTGCCCCGCGAGGCCGCAGGTGTTGTGCTCCTCGTCGAAGCACTCGACCAGCGAGAGCGACTCGGTCTCGCGGATCACCTCGCCCACGTTGATTTCGCGGGGCGCGCGCGCGAGGGCGAAGCCGCCCCCGCGCCCGCGCGTGTTGGCGAGGAGCCCCAGCTTGCCGAGCGAATGCACGACCTTCACCAGGTGGCTCTCGGGGATGGCGAGCACGCGCGCCGCCTCGGCGATCGTGCTGCGGCCCCCGCCTGCACTCGCCACGTACATCAGGGTGCGCAGACTGTAGTCGGTGAAGGAGGTGATGCGCATCGGCCTCAGTCCGCCGCGCCCGCCTCGCCCACCGCGACCGGCGCGGGAACCTCGCGGCCGGGACGGCGAAGCAGCTTCAGCGCGTACCACGAGAGCGCGAGCGCGCCGAGCGAGAAGACGATGTCGCCGGGAACGCGCAGCCATACCAGCGTCTCCATCACGCCCGAGTGCACGATCGCGGGAGAGCGCGCATACCACAGGCCCTCGGTGATGCTGTACCACGCCTGGTAGAGGCCGGCGGGAAGGAGCGAGCCGAACACCATCATGGCGAGCCCGATGTTCAAGCCCCAGAACGCCGGCGCGAGGACGCGGTCCGCATGGAGGTTCCTCGGGAAGAGCCCGCGCAGGCAGAAGAGCATGAGGCCGATCCCGAGCATGCCGTAGACGCCGAAGAGCGCGGCGTGGCCGTGCGCGGGCGTCATGTTGAGGCCCTGCACGTAGTAGAGCGCCGCCGGCGGGTTGATCGCGAAGCCGAGGAGCCCCGCGCCCACGGTGTTCCAGAAGCCCACCGCGACGAACGAGAGGATCGCCCACTTGTACGCGCCCACCCACGGAGCCGCCTTGCTGCGCTGGTAGTTGCGCCAGCCCTCGAGGCCGATCAGGGCGAGCGGCACCACCTCGAGCGCGGAGAACACCGCGCCCACGGCGATCACCGAGGTCGGCGTGCCGGTCCAGTACAGGTGATGCAGCGTGCCGAGGATGCCGCCGAAGAGGAACACGATCGTCTCCATCACGATGGCGCGGTTCGCGCTCGCCGCGGCGACCAGCCCCAGCCGCGTGAAGATGAGCGCGACGACCGCGGTGGCGAAGACCTCGAAGAAGCCTTCCACCCACAGGTGCACGAGCCACCAGCGCCAGTACTCGATCATCGAGTAGTGCGTGTGCTGGCCCCACAGGAGCGAGGTCGAATAGAACCCGCCGATGCAAGCCGCGGAGAGGAACACCATGGCGATGAGCCCGCGCGTCTCCGAGGGCCGCCTGAGCGCCGGCCATAGCGCCCGGCCGAGGAGGAGGAGCCAGAAGAGCAGGCCCACGAAGAGCAGGATCTGCCACACGCGCCCCATGCTGGTGAACTCGAGCCCCTGGTTGCCGAGCCAGAACGAGAAGTCGTAGCCCTCACGCTGCAGCGTGCCGAGCCAGCCGAACGCGGTCGAGCCCACCACGATGAAGAGCAGCGCATAGAAGAGCACGTCCACGCCGAGCTTCTGCAGCTTCGGCTCCTGGCCGGAGAGGAGCGGCGCGATGTAGAGGCCGGTCGCGAGCCAGGCGGTCGCGATCCAGAAGATGCCGAACTGGGTGTGGACGGTGCGGCTCACCGTGTAGGGCAGGACGTCGGCGAGCGGCAGGCCGAAGAAGGCGCGCCCTTCCACCGCGTAGTGCGCGGTGATGGCCCCCATGCCGATCTGCACGAGGAGCAGGCCGATCACCACGAAGAAGTACTTGCGCGTCGCCTTCATGGAAGGCGTCGCGACGGCGTTCACGAGCGGATCGCGTTCCGGCACCTTCGGATCCGGCTCCTCGGCGTGCGCAGTCTGGTACCACACCATCCCCGCGATGCCGGCGATGAGCAGGATGATGCTCACCGCGGTCCACGCGGTCGCGGTGCCGGTGAGGTTGTTGCCGACGATCGGCTCGTGCGGCCAGTTGCTCGTGTAGCTGAGGCCCGTCTCGCCCGGCCGGTCGGTGGTCGTCGCCCACGCGGACCAGAAGACGAACCCGCTGAGCTGGCGGCGCGCCTCCGCGTTCGGCAGCGCGTTGTCCACCATGGCATAGCGCTCGCGCAGCGGCGTGAGGCGCGGATCGTTGCCGAAGAGCGCCTCGTAGTGGCGCTGCACCTGGGCGATCGCCTGCGCGCGATCCGGGGAGACCGTGAGCGTGCGGGTCGCCGCGTCGTACGTGTTGCGGCGCATCTCGTCCTTGACGATCACGTCCACCGAGCCGCGCTGGGCGAGCGAGAGCTTCGCGTACGGCACGCCGTACATCTTCTGCGAGCGGATGTCGCGGTACGCGCTCGCCTCGCGGTGCAGCCAGTCCGCGGACCAGTCGGGCGCGACGTAGCTGCCGTGGCCCCACACGGTGCCGAGCTGCTGGCCACCCGCGGAAAGCCATGCGCGCTGGCCCTCCTGGATGTCCCGGGCGGTGAAGAGCGTGGCGCCGCCGTCGATTCGCACCGTCTCGGGAATCGGCGGGGCGGCGAGGTAGATCTCGCGGCCCAGCCAGCCCAAGGCCGCGAAGGAGAGCAGGAAGACGATGCCGAGGCCCTGCCACAGTTTGCGCGTCGGATTCATGGTGTGCGTTCCTTGCCGGAGCGTCGTGGTCGGTAACATCGATACGATATGCATCTTTGCGGCGGCGACCTTGATCCATCACAAGTTCTGCGCGGCTCGAACCGGGATCGGCACGGTCCCCGGCGCCCGCCGTCCCCGGGAAAAACGCGACCCCCGGAAGAAACGATCCGCCCCGAAAACTGTCAGCTAGCGGGCAGGGCCGGCGCGAGGGCGCGCCGGCATCCGGCCGCACACCACAGACGGGGGATCGACGCGATGGCGCAATCGAGCCAGGGATATCACGAGGAGCAGCTCAAGCCCGAGACGAAGGACCGCCACCGGGCGATCGTCTCGATCATGGAAGAGCTCGAGGCGATCGACTGGTACGACCAGCGCATCGATGCGGCGAGCGACGCGGAGCTCGCCGGCATCCTCGCGCACAACCGCGACGAGGAGAAGGAGCACGCGACCATGCTCCTCGAGTGGCTGCGGCGGCGCGACGCGAAGCTCGACGAGACGCTGCGCACGTACCTTTTCTCGGACAAGCCCGTGCTGGAGATCGAGGAAGCGGCCGATGCGGCGCAAGCCGGCGGGCAGGAAGCGGCCTGCGCCTCCGACGGCTCGCTCGGGATCGGAAGCCTCAAGGCGGGAGGCGCGCGATGAATCATCTCCTGCGCGATCTCGCGCCGATTCCCGCCTCGGCCTGGCAGCAGATCGACGACGAGGCGCGGCGCACGCTCAAGGCGATGCTCGCCGCGAGGAAGCTCGTCGACTTCGACGGTCCGCTCGGCTGGCAGGCTTCCGCGGTGAACCTCGGACGCACCCGATCGATCGCCGCGCCGCGCGAAGGCGCCGAGGCGCGGCTGCGCGAGGTGCAGCCGCTCGTGGAGCTCGCCGTTGCCTTCGAGATCGCGCGCGACGAGATCGACGCGATCGCGCGCGGCGCGAAGGACGCGGACCTCGATGCGGTGCGCGAGGCCGCGCGCAGCGCCGCGCTCGCCGAGGACCATGCGGTCTTCCACGGCTTCCCCGCGGCGCGCATCGGCGGCATCGTCGAGGCGGGGGCCGAGGGCCGCTGCGCGATCACGAAGGACTACCAGGCCTACCTCGGCGTGGTCGCCGAGGCGCTGCAGAAGCTGCGCGATCGCGGCATCGGCGGCCCGTATGCGGTCGCACTCGGTCCGCGCTGCTATACGGGACTCGGCAAGACGCTGCTCGGCGGCTTTCCGGTGCTCGAGCAACTGCGCCAACTGGTGGACGGCCCGATCGTCTCCGCGCCCGCCGTGGACGGGGCCGTCGTGATGAGCGCGCGCGGCGGCGACTTCGAACTCACGGTGGGACAGGATTTCTCGATCGGCTACCTCGACCACGATGCGAAGTCGGTGCGCCTGCGCCTCGTCGAGAGCATGACCTTCCGCGTGCTGACCCCCGAGGCCGCGGTGCCGCTCGCCTACCCGTCGTGAGCGCGGCGCGCGCTCACTGGTAGGCGACGCACGATTCGCAGATCGTTCCGGTGACATCCTTCCTGA
>Ga0157370_10005283_pt1 | contig 14508 bp, 12 predicted proteins | sample C35metaG_FD_113463 | JGI IMG/M metagenome (GOLD analysis project Ga0157370, IMG submission 113463) | Corn rhizosphere microbial communities from Kellogg Biological Station, Michigan, USA - C3-5 metaG | ecosystem: Host-associated > Plants > Roots > Rhizosphere > Soil | place: USA: Michigan...
AAGCTCTTACTTATAATTGATACGCTAAAAAAAGGTGGAGCAGAAGTATTGCTGATAGGAATTCTGCCCGAATTAAGTCTAAAATTTGAAGTGATTCTCGTTACGCTCTCAGCTGAATGTGATTTTAATAAAAATGAAATTGTTTGCAGTCAACGCTACAATTTGGGTTTTAAAAGCAAAATATCTTTGGTTCCTTCTATTTTCAAATTGAAAAGAATTATTAAAAAACATTCCCCTGCCCTGATTCATTCACACCTCGTTTATAGCAGTATTGTGGCCCGCTCTGCTTGTCCAAATTATATTCCTTTATTGTATTCCATTCATGGCGAACTCAGCAAAAATGATTTTAATAACAGCAAACTACTTGCCTTGCTTGAAAAAAATACAATTCGTAAAAATCATTCTTTAATAGCCGTATCTAATGCGGCATTAAAGGATTATCAAAAAACAATTTCCAAACCAAACAAAACCTTTATACTTCCAAATTTTATCAAAGATGTATATTTACAACAAGGCAACATAAAGGCTTTTAAGCCAATGCAATCTCTAAACCTTGTTTCCATAGGTAATTTTAAAGCAGCAAAAAATTATGAATATCTGATACAATCGTTCAAATATTTAAAAGAATTTCCCGTTTCTTTAAAGATTTATGGAAATATTATTAATCCGATTTATTCACAATTACAAGCAGATATAGAACGTTACCATCTGAAAATTGATTTAAAAGGACCTTTAAAAAATGTACAAAAAGAACTAGCTAATAGTGATCTCTTTGTTATGAGTTCAAAAAACGAAGGATTTGGAATAGCCGCCATCGAGGCAATGGCTTCCGGGCTTCCTTTATTATTATCAGACCTACCGGTTTTTCATGAAGTTACTATTGATAATGCTTTATTCTTTGACTTAGCAGAACCAACGTCTTTCGTACGTTTGATCAAAGAAATTTTTGAAGGAAAATATAATCTGGATCAGCTTTCTCATAATGGAATTAAAATAGCAAAACAATACAGTAAAGAGAAATATCTTGCTAATCTTTATTCCATTTATGATGAAATACTTCAATGATTTTTTTTAAAATAAAATGAAACATATCCTCTTTATATCCTACGATGGAATGACCGACCCCCTCGGTCAAAGCCAGATAATTCCTTATCTCATCGGGCTTACAAAATATGGATATTGCTTTACTATTTTAAGTTGTGAGAAACCGGAAAGGTACTCTCTCTTTAAAAATGAAATAGAAAATCTGCTAAAACCATTTCCCATTAAATGGGTACCTCTTCTATATCATAAAAACCCTCCGGTATTTTCTTCTGCTTATGATACAATAATGATGATAAGAAAAGCAAAGGAACTTCATGCAAAAGAAAAATTTGATATGGTCCACACGCGGCCCGGCACACCTGCATTAATTGGTTTGTGGATGAAGAAAAATCTGGGTATAAAATTTTTAAATGACATCCGCGATTTTTTTGCTGAAAGCCGTATAGATTCAGGAAGTTGGAATAAAACAAATTTCATTTATAAATCCGTTTATCGCTTTTTTAAACAAAAAGAAAATGAAGCCGTTGAAAAATGCGATGGGATTGTATGCCTTACAGAAGCAGCAAAAAAAATAATTTCTTCATGGCCCCAGTATAAAAATGAAATCCCATTAGAAGTCATTCCATGTAGTGTGGATACGAATTTATTTGATCCTGCAGAAATAGATTTTGCAGAAAAATTAAAATTTAAAACCGAACTAAATATTAAGGATGAGGATTGTATTATCAGTTATCTCGGTTCCATCGGAAGCTGGTATCTTACTAATGAATTAATGTTGTTTTTTAAAATTATCAGCGACAAAATTCCTGCAACAAAATTTTTATTTATTTCTCCTGATAAACATGAAACAATTATTAATGCTGCAAAAAAAGTTGACCTGCATGAAAATAAAATCATGATACAAAAAGCAAAAAGAAACGAAGTTCCGGTATTACTCTCTTTCAGTAAGTTCTCTGTTTTTTTTATAAAGCCCTGTTTCTCTAAACTCGCATCATCACCCACCAAACATGGAGAAATAATGGCAATGGGAATTCCGGCAATTACAAATCGTGGAGTAGGTGATGTAGCAGATATTGTAGAAAAATACAAATCCGGGATTGTCGTAAAAAACTTTAGTAAAGCACAATTTGAATCGGTTGCAATGCAAATTGCAGATGGAATTTCTTTTGATAAAAATTCAATCAGAAATGCTGCGTTTGAATATTATAATTTGGAAAATTCAGTTGAAAAATACAGTAAAATTTATAAAGAAGTTTTAGAAAAATAACGAAAGTAAGAACTCGTGCGACTTCTTGTTCGCTGTGAAATTTATTTTAACCATTCAGGTAAATCAGTGTAATACCTACCTGAAACGATTCAGCTGGCAGGCGTGCCTCAAAAAAAAATTACATCTTCTTCCCGACTGCATGATAAAAGGGAATTCCATCACTTATCACAATATCCGTTAATCCCGCATTTTCCATCATTTCTGTAAGTTTCTTTGCAGAAAATCTTTGTTCTAACCGTGTTCCAAAACGATCCAAAGTATCATTTCTAATCATAAAAAAAGAGCGGTTTTGATAACCATGCAACGGCATTCGTTTTGCCAGTGCTTTAAAACTTAAAAAATTAAAAAACCTGCCGGTCAGCACAAAAGGCATATAAAAAAATATTGCCAGCACATCACAAATAAAATGTTTTATTCTCCCTGGTAACCGGCTGACTATTTTTCTTATAAGGTCACTTATTTTAAAAAGCCCTTTATAAAATGGACCGCGCCTGTCTAAATTATAATAGAGATAAACATAAAAATATCCGCCTTTTTTTACTTTTTTTACACAATCATTCAATGCCTTCTGTGTATCAGGAATATGATGGAGAACGCCGATGCTCATTACAAAATCAAAGGTTTCATCAGCAAAAGGAAGCGTCTCTATGGAAGCTTTCGACAAACGAACATTTTTAATTCCTCCCAGCAATTTATCTGCTGCAAAAATTGAGTTACTTGGATCGACAGCTTCTATAAATCCAATTTTTGACGCAAGATATTTTGTCCATCTGCCAGTACCACAACCAACATCTAATGCGTACGTTTCTGAATTGATTATTTCATCGTTCAGGATATCAAAATATTCCTCTCCTCCTTTTTTTATCAAATCATCATTATGTTCATAAAACTTCAGCCACTCGTCTCCAAATTCGTCCACCACCTTTTTATCAATATTTTCCCCATCAAAATTGAATATATTAATTTCCCTGTTTTTGCCTTGAATAATGCTGTTTGGCTGCTTCATGAAATCACCTTTCATACTTTGATTTCTCTCTTTTTTAGAATTTGGCAAAATAAGTTTATTTAAACAATTCAAATCAAAAATTTCGATTAATATTGTTAGAATGATAAAAGGAAAACTGGTTATTTCCCTCGATTTTGAAATTTACTGGGGAGTACGTGATGCCGTTAAATTAACTGAATATAAAGCACAGCTTTTGGGAGTACAAAAAGTAATTCCTATTTTATTGGAAATGTTTGCCAAATATCAAATCAATGCAACTTTCGCTACGGTTGGCTTTCTTTTTTTTAATAATAAAGAAGAACTTATCAACAATTTACCTAAAAAAAAACCGCAATATTTTAATTCAAATCTCTCTCCATACACGAACCATTTTAATTATGTTGGAGAGAATGAAGAAAAAGATCCGTTTCATTTTGCAAGTAATCTGATACAACAAATTAAAGACGCAGGACAGGAAATCGGTTCCCATACATTTTCACATTATTATTGTTTGGAAAAGGGGCAAACAACAGAAGAGTTTGTATGCGATTTACTGGCTGCAAAAATAATTGCAAAAAAGAAAGATATTGTATTGAAGAGTTTTGTTTTTCCAAGAAATCAATACAACAGGGCATATTTGGATATTTGTAAAAAAATGGGCTTTACTTCATTTAGAGGCAATGAAAAATCGTGGCTTTTTTCATCAAAATCCCATGGCTCTGTCATGTTTTTTCGTCGTCCGTTTCGTCTTCTTGATTCATATTTTAACCTAAGCGGTCATAATTGTTATTCTTTTGAACAAATGAAGACAAATGAACCTTTTAATATTTCCTCCAGCAGGTTTCTAAGGCCATACGATAAAAAATTAAAGGCATTTGAAAATTTACGATTAAAAAGAATAAAAGACAGCATGACTTATGCAGCAAAACAGGCATTGGTATATCACTTATGGTGGCATCCACATAATTTTGGAACAGACATGCAGGAAAATTTTTCCTTTTTAGAAAAAATATTAATCCATTTTTCAGATTTGAATAGGAGATACAATTTTGAAAGTATGAGCATGTGCCAGTTATCAAATGAATTAATGCGTTCAAATGAGTAAGAGAAAATTGATTATGCTTGCCGGGAAAGGTGCATCCACCTCAATTCTTTATAATTCATTAAAAAATGATTTTGAAATAGAAGCGATCATTCTAGAACGTCCGGTACCAGCAAAGGAATTTATAAAAAAGAGACTGAAGAAATTGGGCTTAGAGAAAGTAGCCGGCCAGGTTTTATTTCAATTTTCAATTGCAAAATTCCTTCATCTGATGTCTTCAAAAAGAATAAAAGAAATATTGAAGGAATATGGACTGCATGATGAACCGATTCCGGAGGAAAAAATAATTCATGTTAATTCAGTAAATAATAACAAATGCCTTTCTTTATTAAAAAAGATAAATCCTGAATTGGTAATCGTGAATGGAACACGAATTATTTCTAAAGAAATTTTAAATTGTATTCAGGCAAAATTTATTAACATTCATGCCGGCATAACCCCAAAATACAGGAATGTGCATGGCGGTTATTGGGCTATTGTAAATAATGATCCGGAGAATTGTGGAGTTACAGTACACATGGTAGATCCGGGAATTGATACAGGAAATATCATTTATCAGCAAAAAATTCCGGTTTCTTCAAAAGATAATTTTGCTACTTATCCTTTTTTGCAATTAGCAGAAGGAATCATTCTATTAAAAAAAGCATTACCAGATGTTTTTGCAAACAGGATCCAGTTTCAAAAAAATGATTTGGAAAGCAAGCTCTGGTATCATCCCACCTTTTGGCAATATATCTATTACAGAATCGTTCATAATAAAAAATAAAAGGAAATTTCTGAAGATAATTAAAGCGGATTGACACATTTTCTTATTAGCAGCACCATACCCTTCTAATGACTACGATTGATTTTTTATTGACTCCCATTTATATTTTTCTTCTTTACCTTTTTTTCAGGGCAAAGAGAAAAAAATATACTGATCCCTTACTACAATATCACCGGCAGGGATTCTGGATTAAAATATTGGCAAGCATTCTCTTTGTTCTTTATTACTCTTATCTTACCCAGGGAGATTCTATTTCCTTATACCAATACGAAGGAAATAATTTATACCACCTCATCCTGCATAACAACGACAATTTTAAATATATTTTTAAAAGCGGAAAAGATTTTGATCTGTCGTTGGTTAAAAATCCCTTCAATCGCGGGTATTTTCGGGAGGAAGGAAATTACATGGTCATTCGCCTGGATGCACTTTTCTCTTTTGTTTGCTTTGGAAGTTATGCAGTGATCAATCTATTTTTCGCATGCCTGGCGTTTTCAGGTCTATGGAAATTGTATTTATTTTTTTATGAACAATATCCAAAATTGCATAAAGAATTTGCAATCTCTATTTTATATTTACCCACACTTGCTTTCTGGAGCGCAGGTTTATTAAAAGATTCATTGTGCATTGCCGCGCTTGGCTGGCTTACCTATTCATTATATGGCCTGCTTTTTAAAAGAAAATCAATTATAAAAAATTGCATTCTTGTTTTTATTTCCGCTTATTTTCTGTCGGTTCTGAAGATTTATATACTTCTGGCTTACGTGCCGTTTTTTATCTTATTTATCATCCTTAAAAATGCACAAAATATCCGCTTCAAGTTTTTGAGATATCTTATTGCACCCGCGCTTATTGCTTTAAGTGTTTATTCTTTTACTACTATTCTATCGGTCTATAACGATGAACTGGGCGCATACGCCGTGGAGGATGTTACTTCGAGCATTACCCATTTAAACGAAGTATTGGAAGCTAGAAACGGTCGTGAGGATGCGGCATCAAATTTCAGTCTGGGTGCAGAATATGATGGAACTTTTAGTGGCCTTATTAGAATAGCGCCGATTGCCATTGGCACCACTTTCTTCAGGCCTTTCATCTGGGAAGCGCATAAAATATCGCAATTAATGGCTGCGGTTGAAAGCCTTTTGCTGATGTTTTTTACGTTATTTATTTTGTTTAAAAGTGGCCCATTCAGACTTATAAAATGGATACTTAGTGATCCATTGATCATGTATTGTTTTCTTTTTGCTATAGTGTTTGGATTGTTTGTCGGTGCCAGCACTTTAAATTTCGGAACACTCGTTCGTTATAAAATTCCGTGTCTTCCATTTTATGCCATTTCTCTATTTTTAATTTATGAAAAAGTAAAAGAAAGAGCAGCAAGAAAGGCATTACAAAAAACTGTTGCAGATTCTAAAGGAACACCATTAATACCGGCCATGTCTTAAATTTATTTGTTCTCAAAATAATTTTTGAAAAGAGATTTGATACATTTATATTGTTCAAAAAATTCACTTTTTTAAACAACTGAATGGTTCATTTGCCCAAATTGATAGCAGATCTTGCCTTAATCCTGATTACCGGAGCAATTACTACTTTATTATTCAGGAAGATAAAACAACCATTAGTTTTAGGCTATATTATCGCCGGTTTTCTGGTTGGTCCTCATTTATCTATCACACCTACTGTTGCCGATAATGAAAATATAAAAACACTCGCTGAAATCGGCGTTATTTTTCTTCTCTTTAGTCTGGGACTGGAATTTAGTTTTAAAAAACTATTGCGTGTCGGCGGGGCTGCTTCTATCACCGCTTTCGTCGAAATTGCTTTTATTACTGTCACAGGTTATTTTATGGGAAGGTGGCTGAATTGGTCCTTTATGGATAGCCTTTTTCTTGGAGGAATGCTGGCAAGTTCTTCAACTACCATTATCATCCGGGCTTTTGATGAACTGGGAATCAAAACAAAACAATATGTTCGTGTGGTTTTTGGAGTATTAGTAGTGGAAGATATTGTAGTAATCCTGCTGATGGTTTTATTATCTACAATGGCCGTGAGCAAAGAGTTTCAGGGAACAGAATTATTATTTACTGTATTGAAACTGCTCTTTTTTTTAGCCTTATGGTTTCTGGCGGGCATTTTTTTGTTACCAACATTTTTAAAAAAAGCGAAAAAATTATTGGATGAAGAAGCTTTACTGATCTTATCTCTCGGACTTTGCCTCGGAATGGTAGTTGTTGCAACCCAGGTAGGATTTTCTGCAGAATTGGGCGCTTTTATTATGGGGTCAATTTTGGCAGAAACTACTTCTGCGGAAAAAGTGGAACACATCATCAAACCGGTAAAAGATCTTTTCGCCGCTGTTTTTTTTGTTTCTGTAGGAATGATGATTGATCCACAGGCCATCATTCAATACAGATTGCCGGTTTTATGGATTACTTTATTAACGTTATTTGGGAAATTATTCAGCACAACACTTGGCGCGTTATTATCCGGCCAGCCATTGAAACAATCGGTACAAGTCGGCATGAGTATGGCTCAAATTGGTGAGTTTGCTTTTATCGTAGCCACGCTTGGGCTTTCACTCGGGGTTATCAGCGATTTTATTTTTCCTGTAGTTGTAGGCGCATCAGCAATTACTACTTTCACCACGCCGTACATGATCAAATTTTCGGAACCCATGTATAACTTCATTGTGAGAAATTTGCCGACGAAATGGGTCATCGCCTTAAATAATTATTCATCCGGCGCTCAACACATCCAGGCGGAAAGTAACTGGAAAGTAGTGATGAAATCTTACGCTTACATTGTAATTACCAATGGAATTATTTTAATAGCGCTTTTTTTAATTTCCGTAAAATTCCTAATGCCGTTTTTGAATGACAATATTGAAAATACTCTTTTTAAAAGTTTAGCAGGATTAGTAATTACCCTTGGAGTTGCGGCCCCTTTCTTATGGGCATTGATGGCCAAAAAGCCGGCAACTTCTGCTTATAAAGAACTTTGGATGGTGAATAAATACAACCGCGGCCCCTTATTAGTATTAGAAATATTCCGCAATATTATTGGTATTTTGCTGATTGGTTTCTGGGTAAATGGTTTTTTTTCAACAAGAATTACCTTTCTCATTGCCGTTCCTCTTATCATCATTGTAATGCTTCTTTTTTCTAAAAGAATACAAACATTTTATCAAAGAATTGAAGGAAGATTTTTGAGCAATCTGAATGCAAGGGAAAGACTCGCTTTGGAACAAAAAACAAAAGAAGATCCGCTTCAAAAGCGCTTTAATCCACAATCTGACCTTTCGCCCTGGGATGCACATATGATCGATCTGGAAGTAAACCCTCAGGCGGAATATATTGGAAAAACACTGGCAGAGCTTGCATGGCGTGAAAATTATGGAATCAACATCGCTTATATTAAAAGAGGCGAAAAACTGATTTATGCACCAGGCCGCAATAATCGCTTGCTACCGTTCGATCATGTAGGTATCATTGCCACAGACGATCAAATGCACATATTCAGGCCGGTATTTGATGCTGCAGAAAGCGTAGAAAAAACGAATCAACCGCTCGACGATATTGTGCTTCAGAAAATTGTAGTGGATGAACATAATAAGCTGAAAGGATTGTCAATTCGTGGTTCTCATATCAGGGAAAGGACAAATGGACTGGTAGTGGGAATTGAAAGAAATAAAGAAAGAATTTTGAATCCTGATTCCGGCACAAACTTTCACTGGGGCGATATTGTTTGGATTGTGGGCGAAAGGAAAAAAATTCAAAAACTCAATTCCGCTTAAAAAATCTGATGCATTGATTTCATTAAAGCCTTCTTTTCAAAATAAATCAGCAGAAAGAAATACCCGGATTTCCTGTTTCTTAAAAACTATGTGTATCAATAATCGTTTTAGAAATAATAAGATTATTTTGCAATAATAAATACAGGAAAATAATGTGCGGTATTGCAGGAGCGATAAATACCCGTTTCTCTTATCAGGAGGTTATCAAAACTCTGAGGCATCGCGGCCCTGATGAACATAACGGATATCAAAATAAAAATGTCGATCTTTTTCATTTGCGTCTCTCCATTCTGGATATTGCATATGGCAAACAACCGATGCATTTTGACGAAAAATATACCATCATTTTTAACGGGGAAATTTATAATCACCAGGAAATCAGAAAACGATTTAACCTTACGGGAAAAACTTCATCTGATACAGAAACACTGCTGCTTTTGTATGACCGTTTCGGCACAGATTTCCTCGATTATATAGATGGAATGTTTGCTTTTGTCATTTATGATAAAATAAAAAATCAATTATTTATCGCGCGTGACCGGGGGGGAAAAAAGCCCTTTTATTATTTTTTCGATCAGCAAAAATTTATTTTTGCCAGCGAATTAAATTCTTTAAAGACAATGATTCCTCTGGAAATTGAACCGGCCAATTTTTTTCAATACCTGCGTTTTGGATCTTTTTACCGGCAGTTTACTCCTTATAAAAATGTAACAGAATTAAGAGCAGGAACTTTTCTCATTGTAGATTGTGATTCGCTTTTAATAAAAGAAACAAAATGGTGGAATATTAATGATTTTTATCAAAAAGAAATCCCTGATTCATTCGAAGAGAGCTTGCAAAAAACAGATGATTTTCTGCACCGGGCGGTAAAAAGAAGATTGGAATCCAGCGATTTGGAAGTTGGGTGTTTTTTAAGTGGCGGCATTGATAGCGGCGTCGTTACTGCGATTGCCAGTGAATACAAACCTGATTTAAAAACTTTTACAGTTTCTTTTGATGGAGAATATGACGAAGCGCCACTTGCTAAATTAGTCGCTGAAAAATATAAGACAAACCATACTCAAATTAAAATTTCTTTCGAAAACCTGAAGCGCGATTTGGAAAAAATTTTATACAATTATGGTGAACCTTTTTTTGATAGTTCTTCAATTCCAAGTTATTACGTGAGCCGCGAAGCAAAAAAACAAGTAACGGTAATTTTAAATGGCGACGGCGCAGATGAACTTTTTGGCGGTTACAGAAGGTATGTTCCATTTGCAAAATATGATTTTTTTAAAAAAAATCTTTTCGTAAAAAAAGGTGCTACTTTTTTTAAAAAAACTTTGCCTGCGGCACACAATAAAAAATCACTGTACAATTATTTATACCGGCTTGCATCCCTGGCATCTAACTCAGATCTGGAAATTTATCTTTCAGCAGGAGTTGATATTTTTGAAGGATATCACCAATACATTATTAATACCGGAAACGATTATCTGGCACCCATAAAAAAAGATTTTGATGAAATTGCCAACTGTAATTTATCTGGTTTAAAAAAGATAATGAATCTCGATTTTGACACCAATCTTTTCGGCGATTTACTGGTAAAAATGGATATGGCAACAATGGCAAATTCACAGGAAGGCCGCAGCCCTTTCCTTTCCAAAGAATTGCTCGAATATATTCCTTCGCTTCCTGACCACTATAAAATAAAAGGAAAGACTACTAAATTTATGTTGCGCCAGCTCGCAACAAAATATCTGCCGGAGGAATTAATTAATCAGCCAAAAAGAGGTTTTGAAATTCCTTTAAAAAACTGGATAGATACTCAATTGAAAGAGCCGGTTTTTGATTATCTTTCATCAACAAATAATTTCTATCAAAATTTTGTAGATGCCGTATTTGTAAATAACCTTTTGGAAAAGAAAATAAAAATTTCGGGTGAAAAAAGAGCCAAGATATTATGGACTCTTTTATCGCTGGAAATATGGTATAAAAAAACCTACCAATGATACCTGCTCCAGAAAAGAAGAAAAAAATTACTGTGATTGAAAATGGGCTTTTCTCAACTTATACCATGCGTGAAGGCCTCATGCAACGGCTTTTGAAAGAAGGTTATGATGTTACGATTCTTACACATACGAATAATTTTGTTTCCCAGGTAGAAAAAACCGGGCTCCATGTAATCAATATCGGTTCCGGGAATTTAAACCCGTTGAAAGTCCTAAAATATATTTTCAATTTATACAATGCTTTAAGAACAATACAACCCGATGTTTGTCTTACATTCAGCATCAGGCCTGCTATTTGGGGAAATTTTATAACCCGCTTTTTGAAAATACCAACTATCACAAACATTACTGGTGTTGGACCGTTATTTATCAGCAAAAATCTTGCTTACAGAGTTGCACGTTCTATTTACCGGTATGCATTACAAAAAACAAAGAAAGTTTTTTTTCAAAATTTCGACGATATGAATCTGTTTCTTGAAAAAAAATTTGTGACAAAAGAAATTGCTGAAAGAATTCCGGGATCAGGAGTGGATTATGAAAAATTTTCAGCAATAAATTCAATAAAAAAAAATGAAGAAAATTTTATTTTTCTCTTTATTGGAAGATTGATAAAAGACAAAGGAATATTTGAATTTGTAGAGGCAGCAAGAATCATCAAACAAAAATACCCAAATATTATTTTCAATGTTATCGGCCCTTTCTGGCTTCAGAATTTAAAATCAAATACCATTACAAAAACAGATTTGGAAAACTGGATTGTTGAAGGAATTATAGATTACCAGGGCGAAAAAAAAGATATCAGAAAATTTATTGCGGAAGCTGATTCTGTTGTTTTGCCATCTTATCGCGAAGGGACTTCTAACATTTTATTGGAAGCCGCAAGCATGGAAAAACCGCTCATTACTACCAATACAACCGGTTGCAAAGAAACGGTGGATGATGGAGTCACGGGTTTTTTATGCAAAGTAAAAGACGCCGCTGATCTTGCTGAGAAGATGGAAAAAATGTTTTTATTATCTGAAGAAGAAAGAAAAACAATGGGCAAAAAAGGCCGTCAAAAAATAATCGAAGAATTTGATAAGCAGATTGTGATTCGCGCTTATATAAAAGCGATCAATGAAATATTAAACTGAGTTAGTTTTATATCCTGTTATTGATTCATTTCTAAAAAATTACAATATGGAGGCTTTATTTAAACGAATTTTTTTAAAAGCAGGTTTTAAGTTAAATTTATTAAAACAAAAATTAAATATTTTCTTTTTCTACTGGTCTTATAAAGAAGTTTCTATTTTTGTTTCAGATATTAAGCAATATGACCCAAATCCAGAATGACCAGGAGCTTTTAGAACTTTTTAAAGATCCTTCAACAAAAGAACAGGCGTTTACATCTATTATAAAAAAGTACCAGGAAAAATTATACTGGCATATCAGACGTATGGTAATCAGCCATGAAGATGCAGATGATGTTTTGCAAAATATGTTTATAAAAGTGTGGAAGGGATTGGAAAATTTCAGGGAAGACAGCCAACTTTATACCTGGCTTTATCGCATTGCAACCAATGAATCTCTTACCCTTTTGGCGCAGGAGAAAAAAAGAAGTTCTATTTCATTGAGTGATGATGAAAATGGATTGAGTAATAAATTAAAAAGTGATACAAATTTCGATGCAAACAAACTGGAATGGAAGCTACAACTCGGAATCCAATCTTTACCCGAAAAGCAGCGATTGGTCTTTAATCTGCGATATTATGACGAAATGCCTTATGAAGAAATGAGCCGTGTGTTAGAAACCAGCGAAGGCGCTTTGAAGGCCAGCTATCATCATGCAGCAAAAAAAATTGAAAATTTTATTCTAAATAATTAAACGAAAGGAAGAATAAATAGTCTGAAGGATCGTAATGGAAAATAAATCATCTGACATATTAAATGAATTAAAAACAATAAGCCCGTTTTTGGCAACTTTGGAAAAAGTGAATGTTTTCCAGGTTCCGGAGCATTATTTTAGTGACTTATACAAAAGAATTTCTATTTCCGTTTTTTTACATCAGGATGAAAAAGATACATCTCAGCGTGTTCCGGAAGGATATTTTGATTCGTTAAGCGATAGAATTCTTTCAAAAATAAAAAATGAAAATCAACAGAATGCAACCGAAGAAATCAAGCAAATTTCTCCGGCATTGTATTACCTGAAAAACGAAAATGTATTCGATGTCCCTGAAAATTATTTTGCTGATTTAAGTGATAAAATAAATAATAAAATCCATCATAACGACACAAAAGTAATTTCAATAAATTCAGTAAGGAGATGGTGGAAATACGCGGTAGCAGCGGTAGTTGCGGGAGTGGTAGCAATTTCTTCTTTACAAATATTTAATCACCAAACAAGTAAAGAGAAAATTGCCAGCAATTATATTCAATTATCTGCACAATATAAAACCCCGGAAAAACTCAACGAAGGCATTGCTTCATTGAGCGCGGATGAGATTGCAAAATATCTTGAAAAAACAGGGAATATCCTGGATGAAGAAACGCTTATAAAAGATACGGATACTACAAATTTACCGAGCACAGACGATTATTTAACTGACGAAAATGCACTGAATAATTTTTTGAACAGCATTAATTCAGGAACTATAAATACACAGTAAAATGAAAAAATATTTACTCATACTGATTATAATTTTGGGGAGCTTTTCATTTGTTTCTGCCCAAAATGGCCAGCGCGCGGAAAAAGTCCAGGAATTAAAGATTGCCTTTATCACCCAAAAGCTTCAATTAACATCGGCAGAAGCGGAAAAATTCTGGCCAGTATATAATAGTTATGAGAACGAAATAAAACAGCTTCGCGCTACAAATAAAAACGGCGATGTTCTGGATAATGAACAAAAACTGTTGGACATCCGTAAAAAATATAAACCATCTTTTGAAAAGGTTCTTGGTGCGCAAAGAGCAAATGACCTTTATAATGTAGAAAGGGATTTCAGAAATGTGTTGATTCGAAGGTTGAAAGATCAACGACAGGAAAGGCAAAAATAGTTTTATTAAAAAGAAGTAGTATCTGCTTATCTGCTTTAATTATTCCTTTACTGCTACACAGTTTTTATTAAAGTAATTCCTGTATAATTAAATGGCGTTACTGCTTTCAGCTCGTTTTTCAAAGCAGCAGAAATTTTTAAAGAATCAATAAAATTATGAATTGCTTTTTTATCAATAGAAGCTTTCCCTCTTGTAAGTTCTTTCAATGCTTCGTAAGGTTTTGGATAATTTTCTCTTCGCAAAATTGTCTGAATAGCTTCTGCTATTACGGCCCAGTTATTGTCCAGATCAGTATGCAATTTTTCTTCATTCAAAATCAATTTACTGATTCCTTTTTCAAGAGAAAGAATTGATAGAAACGTATGTGCAACAGGAACTCCGATATTTCTGATGACAGTAGAATCTGTAAGGTCTCTTTGCAAACGTGAAATGGGAAGTTTTGCTGAAAGGTGTTCCAGGAGTGCATTTGCTATGCCTAAATTTCCTTCTGCGTTTTCAAAATCTATAGGATTTACTTTATG
>Ga0157370_10005284_pt1 | contig 14507 bp, 10 predicted proteins | sample C35metaG_FD_113463 | JGI IMG/M metagenome (GOLD analysis project Ga0157370, IMG submission 113463) | Corn rhizosphere microbial communities from Kellogg Biological Station, Michigan, USA - C3-5 metaG | ecosystem: Host-associated > Plants > Roots > Rhizosphere > Soil | place: USA: Michigan...
GATACCTTTCGGGTATTCGAAGTCGGCCGGGAGATTCACAAGGCGAGTGATGGCCCGGCGAATGAGCGCCCGCACATGACGGCTGCGGTTTATTCAAAGGATGGCGACGGGCGCGCCGGTCTTTTCGAGGCGAAGCGAGCGGCCGAGTGCATCGCGCCAAAGCTTCATGTGAAGCCTGCGGCTCCGCGAAGCTGGGAGCACCCGGCGCGATGCGCGGAACTGTGGTGGAACGGATGCCAGATCGGGCGGTTGAGCGAACTGCACCCATCCATCATTGAGACTGGCCGGGCGGCGGTTATCGATCTTGATCTGGAGCAGATTCGCGAGCTGGCGCCGGAGCGTGCGAGCTATCGGCCTGTGCGGAAATTTCCGACGAGCGCCTTCGACCTTTCGATTGTTTGCGATGGGCGGGAGCTTGCGGGCACGCTCGAGCTGGAAATACGGCGATTTGCGGGAGATCTGGCGGAGGCGGTGGAGTACGTGCGCGAGTATCAGGGCGCTCCGCTGCCTGAGGGCAGAAAGAGCGTATCTTTCCGCGTGGTTGCCGGGGCTGATCGTACGTTGTCTTCGGCGGAAGTCACTGAGATGCGGAACCGCATCATCGAAGGGCTTGCCCAAAGCGGATACGAATTGCGTTAGCTCCGGTTTGGCAGAAAACAGCTATGCCGGTTGAGCAAGACCGTATCTTCAGCCTGAATTCCGCTCAACCCAGAGCAGACGCGGATTACGTTCTCTACTGGTCACAGATGAATCGCCGGGTTGAGGGGAGCCATGCGCTGGCCCACGCGATCGATCTCGCAAATCAACACCATGTGCCGCTGCTGGTATACGAAGGTCTCACCTGCACTTACAAACACGCGAATGATCGTCTCCACACCTTCATGCTCGAAGCCGTTCCGGAGATGGAAAAGAGCGTGAAACGGATCGGCGCCGGGTATCTGTTTTACCTTCGGGCGCGGCGGGCGGACGCGAACGACGTGGTCTACCGGCTGGCCGGGAGAGCCGCGTGCCTGGTTACCGATGATTACCCGACGTTCATTGCGGCGCACCATAACGGTCGCGTGCCCGAACGGGTCCGCATTCCGTACATCGCGGTGGATTCGAGCTGCATCGTTCCGATGAGCCGCCACGAGAAGCGTGCGTATGGCGCGTATACGATTCGTCCGAAGATTCGCCGGGAACTACCTCTCTTCCTGAAGCCTCTGAAAATGCCACGGTTGAAGGCGCCATGGCGCGCGGATCTGCTGCCTCGATTCGCGCGCTCGCTCCGGACTACGGTGACGGCGGCGAACGTGAGTGATCTGGTGAATGGCTGCGAGATCGACCACGCGGTGATGCCATCAATAACTTTTCGCGGCGGACAAAAGATTGCGCAGAAGCATCTGGAGCGTTTTCTAAAGACCAGGCTTCGGAGTTATGCCGGGCAGCGTAACGAGCCATCAGCGCACTCGACGAGCGATTTGAGTCCTTATCTTCATTTCGGGCAGATCAGCGCGCTCGAGGTGGCCCTCGCGGCGCGTGATTATGCGGAAGAGCACAAACTGATGGCGGATGAATTTCTGGAAGAGCTGATCGTGCGGAGGGAGCTTGCTTTCAATTTCGCGCGATTCACGCCGGACCCGGAATCACTGGACACGCTGCCAGACTGGTGCAGGCGAACCATGAAAAAGCATGCGCGGGATCGGCGTCCGGAAATCTATTCCTATGATCAACTGGCGCGCGCGGAGACATACGATGCGCTCTGGAATGCCACGCAAAAGGAATTGCTTCTGCGCGGGAAGATTCACGGGTATTACAGGATGTATTGGGGCAAGAAAATCATCGAGTGGTCGCGGACTTACGACGATGCGCTGCGGGCAATGATCGATCTGCACGATATTTATGCACTTGATGGAAGAGATCCGAATACGTACGCAAACATCCTGTGGTGCTTCGGTCTCCACGATCGCGCCTGGGCGGAGCGGCCGGTCTTCGGGCAGCTTCGCTATATGTCTCTCGAGGGTATGCGCCGGAAGACTGATGTGGATGCGTATATAAAAGAGATTGCCGCGCTCGAGAGAACCGGCAAGGACCCTTTCCGAATATGAAATGCATTGTGTCGGGCGGGACCGGCTTTATTGGCCGGCGCGTGGTGGATCGTCTGCGGCGCGACAACAATTACGTCGCCGTGTGGAGTCGAAAGCCGGGCCTCGAACGGCGGACCGGCGTGGCTTCGCATTTCTGGGATCCTCTTGGGGATCCGCCTCCGGAAGAGAGCGTGAACGGCATGGACGCGGTGGTGCATCTGGCGGGCGAGCCGGTGGCGCAGCGCTGGAACGATCGGGTAAAAGAACGAATCCGCGAGAGTCGCGTGCTGGGAACGCGGCGCCTGGTGGATGTGATCGGCCGGGTGCAGCATAAACCAAAGGCGCTGATTTGCGCGTCGGCGGTCGGATATTACGGCAACCGAGGAGACGAGCTGCTTACGGAAGCGTCCGGCCCGGGCGACGGATTTCTTGCCGACGTTTGCCGCGTGTGGGAAGACGAAGCCACGCGGGCGCGTGAATTCGGATTGCGCGTGATGCGAATGCGGATCGGTTTTGTGCTTGGGGCAGACGGCGGCGCGCTGGCGCAAATGCTTCCGGTGTTCCGGATGGGCGCTGGCGGACGGCTGGGTTCCGGCCGGCAATGGATGCCATGGATTCACGCCGACGATGTGGCGGAGGCGTTTACGTACGCGGTGGAGAACGACGTCGCGGGCGTATGGAACGTGACCTCGCCCGACCCGGTCCGCAACAGTGAGTTCACGGCGAAACTTGCCGCGGCCGTGCATCGCCCGGCGATCATGCCGGTTCCGCAGTTCGTCCTGAAGCTGGCTTTCGGCGAACTGGCGCAGCATATGCTGGACAGCGCGCGCGTGGTGCCGGACGAGCCCGTGAAAGCCGGCTTCCGCTTTCGGTTTCCCGAACTCGGGCCGGCTTTGGCGGACCTAACGCGTTAACTGCGGAACGCGGATCGATTCCGCGATGGCGCCAGTTGGCGGAGCGTTTCGCGCCGGCTCGTATACCGGAGCGTACGTGAACCGGCGTTCGCGGAGACCGTACTTGTGCATCAGGCGGCCCACATGATCCTGGTCGTAGCGAATGCCGAACTTTCGCTCGATGGCCTCGGCCAGCCGTCCGGTTGTCCAGCGGTCGTTCGAGAATCCGTACGCCATGGGACCTTCGGCGTACATGAAGCGGATGGCATCGATCTGATCGGCTGTCAGGCGGCTGGGCCGTCCGGTTGCTTTGCGCTTACGCAGGCCGTCTACACCTCTATGAACAATGGAACGGTGCCAGCGGGAAGCGGTTGTGCGGCTGACGCCATAGCGGCGAGCCACCTGAGATTGTGAGGCGCCATTCAGCAGATCCTTTGCGGCTGCCAGACGGCGTGTTTCCATATCGTCGCGAGTCAGAGAGCTTAGCGGGGCAAGCATTCCTCTCAAAACGCGCGGAATCAGACCAGAGCATCTCCAGAATACACTACGAACAGAGCGTACGTAAATTGTTTCCGCCGCAAATTCTTATTTCAAATGCGACAAAAATCTATCCGGGCGGAGTGGAAGCATTAAGGGGCGTTTCACTGGAAATCGGGGGCGGTTCCGTGACGGCGCTTCTGGGCCGGAGCGGGTGTGGGAAGACTACGCTTCTGAATTTATGCGGGGCAATGGACTTCCCGACTGCGGGCTGGGTGGAGATCGGCGGCAGGCGAACGGCGAATTTGAAAGACGCTGAACTCACTGCGCTGCGGCGGAATTCGATCGGGTTTATATTTCAGTTTTTCCAACTGCTGCCGGCGCTGAGCGCGCTCGAAAACGTGGAATTGCCGCTGCTTCTGGCGGGCGCAAGAAACTCCGAGGCGATCGCGCGTGAGCGGCTGGAATGGGTCGGACTGCTGGAGAAAGCCGAGTCGCTGCCATGGCAACTTTCCGGCGGGCAGATGCAGCGAGTGGCGATTGCGCGGGCCCTGGCGCACGACCCGAAGATCCTGATCGCTGACGAACCGACGGGAAATCTGGATAACGCGAGCGGCGAAGATGTGTTGCGCGTGATCCGGCGCGCTGCGAAGGATTTTGGAGCGGCGGTTGTGATGGCGACTCACAGCGCCGAGGCGGCAAGCATAGCGGACGTGCGCGTGCGAATGCGCGATGGATTGATCGAAAGCGTCGAAGCGTGCACCTCCTGAAGCTCTTCCGGCGACTGATTCTTCGGCCGCTGGCCGCAGACCCCGTTCGCCTGCTGCTCACACTGATTTCGATTGCGCTCGGGGTCGCGGTTGTAATCGCGATTGAACTCGCGGGGTCGGCGGCGACCGGATCGTTTCAGTCCTCGCTTACGACGCTGATCGGAAAAGTCGATTACCGGATTTCCGCGAACGGCGGCGTAGATGAAAACGTTCTCGCGGGGCTTTCGGCGCTTCCGGTCGATGCGAAGTTTCAGCCGGTGATCGAGGAACCGATCGTGATCCGGGGCGCGGGTTCCGTGACGATGTATGGGGTTGATGAAATCGGAGCCGGTCTCGACGATGACAATGCTTATGCGCGAGACTTTTCATCCGCCGATCTCGAGACCTCCGCTATCGTCTCAAACGAGCTTGCTTCACGTCTGCGCTGGCGCGTGGGAGATTCCCTCGATTTGCGCGGGCCGGCGGCGGAGGGCCGCTTTCGAATCCGAAAAGTGACGGCGGATCAGAACACGTCCTGGGTGGGGGTGGACATCGCGGCGGCGCAGCGTTTGTTGGGTACGTATGGGCGGATCGACCGCATCGACGTGTTCGCGGGGCGCAATGAAAATGTGGATGCGCTGGGCAGGACGATTCGGGCGAACGTGCCGGCCGCTTACGACATGGAAACGCCCGGCGAGCAGAAAGAGGAGAATCGCCGGATGCTGCGTGCGTTCCGATGGAACCTGCGCATATTGAGTTACATTTCGCTGGTTGTGGGGGCGTTCCTGATCTATAACACCATTGCCGTGAGCGTGGTCAGAAGGCGTCCGGAGATCGGAGTTTTGCGGGCCCTTGGAACGAGCTCCCGCGGAATTCTGCTGATGTTTTTGGGGGAGGCGCTGATGCTCGGGCTTGCCGGATCGATAGCCGGCGTGCTGCTGGGGCGTGTGCTCGCGAGCGGCCTGGTTGGAATGCTCTCCCGGACCGTGAATGCGCTTTTCACCACGAGCGCACCGGGGGAAGTTACGGTTTCGATGCTCGTGGTGGCGGCTGCGCTCGGGATCGGTACATTCATCGCGGTGGTATCGGCGTTGTTACCGGCAGTCGAGGCGTCGCGCGTTCCTCCGGCTGAGGCGATGCGGCGCGCGCAAAGAGAATATGAGGTGCGGCTGCACGCCTCTCGCAACCTGACGATAGCGGCGGCGCTGGCTGCAATCGCCGTGGTGTTTTGCCGGTTCGGGCCCGTCGGCGGGCGTCCGTTATTCGGTTATCTGGCGACGTTTTTGTCGATCGCCGCGCTCGCGTTGATTGCGCCTGCGTTCATTGCGTTTGCGATACGGATTCTCCGCATCCCGCTGAAGCGATTGGGCGGCGCCGCTGGCATTGTGGCGGGGCGCAGCCTTGTCGCATCGCTCAAACGAACATCGGTGATCGTGACGGCGCTGGCAACCGCGATCGCGATGATGGTCAGCGTGGGAATCATGGTCGGCAGCTTCCGGGAGACCGTGCAGGTATGGCTGAGCGATCAGTTGCGAGCCGATATTTACATTCGCGCGCAAGGTCCGGGGCGAGCAGGAATTTCCGCCCCGATCGCGCCGGCCGTGGCAGGAATTGTTCGGGCGACGTCTGGCGTTGACGAGGCGGATCTGTTCCACGCGTTCACGTTTCGTTTTCAGAATCAGCAGGCGACTTTCGGGGCGGGCGACATGGATATCTTGAGGCGCAGGCGAAATCTGCGGTTTCTCAATGGCGCTGCCGGGCCGATACTCGCCTCGCTGCGGAATCACGATCGCTGCATCGTCAGCGAGCCGTTCGCCAATAAGCATCATGTCAGCGCGGGCGACGTGCTGCGCATTCCTCTTGGAAATGTAACCGCGGCGCTGCAGGTGGCGGGCGTTTATTACGAATATTCGAGCGACCGCGGATTCGTGCTGGTGGACAACTCCGCTGTCGCGAAGTATCTGCCGGATACAGCGGTTACAAACATTGCGATTTACGTGAAAGCAGGCTGGAACGCGAAAAATGTGCAGCGCGCGCTCGAAAGACGACTCGCCGATTACCCGCTGGTAATTGCGCCGAATGCGACGCTGCGAACTGCGGCGGTAGAGATCTTCGACCGGACCTTCACGATTACTTATGCGCTCGAAGCCATTGCCATCATCGTTTCGATGCTGGGGGCGGCGAATTCATTGTTCGCGCTGGTCCTCGATCGGCGGCGGGAGATCGGGCTGATTCGATATCTGGGGGCGGCCGGCGGGCAGATTCGGCGAATGGTTCTCGCTGAAGCGGGCCTGATCGGGCTGTTCGCCAGCGTGCTGGGACTTGCGCTGGGGGCAGCACTCTCTCTGGTACTGATCCGTGTGGTCAACAAGCAAAGCTTCGGATGGACAATCCAGTTCCATCCTCCGGTGCTGCTGCTTTCGGGAGCGCTGCTGCTTGTGTGGATCGTAACCGTAATCGCAGGACTTTACCCGGCTCGCTTCGCCGCGCGGCTCGAACCGGTGGACGTCATACACGAAGAATAGCGACTGGTAGCATAAAAGATCGGTCTACCAATCGCGCACAACGGCCCTGTACGGCCTGTGCGCTTTCCGCCCTGCGGCTGCTACAAAATCGTCCCACAAAATGGATCAAAATACTCGTAATATCGCCATCATTGCGCACGTGGATCATGGCAAAACCACGCTCGTCGACGCTTTGCTGAAACAGTCCGGAATTTTTCGGGTCAACGAGGAGGTCGCGGACCGCGTTATGGATTCGAACGAGCTCGAACGTGAACGCGGCATCACGATCCTCTCGAAGATCACCGGCGTGAGATACCACGGGACGAAGATCAACATCGTGGATACGCCGGGCCACAGCGATTTCGGCGGGGAAGTGGAGCGAGCGCTCAAGATCGTCGATGGAGTGATGCTGCTTGTAGACGCGAGCGAAGGTCCGCTGCCGCAGACGCGGTACGTACTGATGAAAGCGCTCGAGGCGAAACTCACGCCTATTGTCGTCATCAACAAAATCGACCGGCCGGACGCGAGACCGCAGGAGGTCCTGAACGAGATTTACGATCTGTTCATCGATCTCGATGCGGGCGAGGAGCAGCTTGAATTTCCGATTCTTTACGCGAACGCAAGGGCAGGAATCGCAAAGAAATCTTTGGACGATCCGTCCGAGGATTTGCGGCCGCTGTTTGAGACTATCCTCGAACACATTCCCGCTCCGGCGGGCGACCCCTCCGGCGTGCTCCAGGCGCTGGTGGCGAATCTGGATTACAGCGAATATCTCGGCCGGCTGGCCATCGGGCGTGTTTCCCAGGGGACGCTGAAGCACGGTGATGAGGTCGCAATCTGCAAGCTCGACGGCACGATACACAAGACGCGCATCACGAAGCTGTATTCGTTCGAAGGGCTGAAGCGCGTTGACGAAACAGTCACCGGACCCGGGGACATTCTGGCGGTTGCGGGAGTCGAAGGCATAACGATCGGCGAAACCATTACCAGCGCGGAGAATCCGGCGCCGATGCCGCCGATCCAGATCGATGAACCGACGATCGCGATGATGTTCACGGTGAACACGTCGCCATTTGCCGGGCGCGAAGGTCAGTTTGTCACGTCACGCAATCTGAAAGAGCGGCTTGAAAAAGAGCTGCTGACGAACGTTTCGATCCGGGTAGAGCAGATCACTCCGGACACATTCAAGGTGATGGGCCGCGGCGAACTACAACTCGCGATCATCATTGAGATGATGCGTCGCGAGGGTTATGAACTGGCGGTGGGCAAGCCGGAGATCCTCACGCGCACAGTCGACGGCAAGACGATGGAGCCGGTGGAACTTCTGGTGATCGATTGCCCGGAACAGTATGTGGGGGTGGTGATTGAGAAACTCGGCGGGCGCAAGGGGAAAATGAGCAAAATGATCAACCACGGTTCCGGGCGCGTTCGACTCGAGTTTAACGTGCCTTCCCGCGGATTGATCGGATTGCGCACGGAGATTTTGACGGACACCCGCGGTACCGCGATCCTGAATTCGCTTTTTCACGGGTACATCGAGTGGCAGGGTGAGATTCCGATGCGGCCCACAGGCTCATTGATCGCCGATCGGTCCGGTAAAGCGACCGGCTATGCGATCTTCAATCTGCAGGAACGGGGCGAAATTTTCGTGAGCCCTACGACCGAAGTGTATGAGGGGATGGTCGTGGGCGAGAACGCAAAACAGGCGGATCTGGACGTCAACATCGTGAAAGAAAAGAAGCTCACGAATATGCGCGCGTCGACCGCCGATGAAGCGATTCGGCTGGTGCCGCCGCGCATTCTGAATCTCGAGCAGGCGATTGAATTCATCCGCGAAGACGAACTGGTGGAAGTGACGCCGCAATCGATCCGGCTGCGGAAGAAGGTCCTGAAAGCAAACCAGCGCTGACTATTTGCGCTCCGTGAGCTTTACGTTCGCCTTGATGCGCGAATCGCCGCGCAGGACTTCGATCTCGACTTCGTCGCCTGCTTTGTGCGCGCGCAGGGCGTAGGTGAAGTCGTAGAGATTGCGAATATCCGCGGAGCCGAAATGGACCAGGACGTCTCCCGCTTTCAGGCCGGCGACAGCGGCGGGAGAGCCGGGGCGAATATCCGCGAAGCGAACTCCGGTTGGCGGCTCGGAAAAATCGGGGACGCTGCCGAAATAGGGCCCGTAGCCACCCCCCGAGTTCGACGAGGAGACGCTTACATCACCACTCGTGTGCGGATTGAACTTGTCATCGACGCGAACAAACTTTGGCCGTTCCGGGGCGTTATCGATGCGTGATGCGACATCCGCGACGAATTGCAGGACTTCGATTGCTCCGGGAGCGTTGATTTTGTCCCATGTGTCGCTCGGCTTGTGATAGTCGCCGTGCAGGCCCGAAAAGAAGAACAACACCGGAACCTGCTTTGATGTGAACGAAGTGTGGTCGCTCGAACCGTATCCGCTGTTGTCTGAGTAGTCGGGATGCAGAGTGTAACGGGGCGCGATTGCGTCGAGATCGGCGCGCAGCCCGGTGCCCGTGCCCACGCCACCGATATACAACTTTCCGTCGCGAATACGGCCGATCATATCCATATTGATCATCGTGACGGCGTTTTGAATCGGGAGTTCCGGATGATTCGCGTAATAGCCGGAGCCGAGAAGGCCGAGCTCCTCGCCCGCGAACGTGATGAACAAGATCCCCCGCTTCGGCTTGCCGTGAGCGCTGAAGTAACGCGCCAGCTCCAGCACGCCGGCCGTACCTGAAGCGTTGTCGTCGGCGCCGGGATGAACGGTTCCCGCAAGCGATGGCGCGAGCGAATACTGGCCGCCGAGCCCGAGATGATCGTAATGCGCTCCGATGATCAGGTACTCGTCCGAGTCGCCCCGAAGATAGCCGGCTACGTTATGAGCCGTCCTCACTGCGCGATCGATGTCAACGCTCTCCCGCACGTTTACCCCGGGTATGGGAAATGAGTCCGGTTTCAGATTGCGATCGATTTCGGATTCGACCGCGGGAAGATCCTTGCCGGCAGCGCGGAACCAGGGCGTAAGAATCGCCTCCTTGACCTGCACGAACAGAATGCCCGCATTCGCCGGCCCTTCAGCGCGCCCGAAAGCTTCGAGCTGTTCGGGGTCGGTTTTGTGATGCACGCGATCTTCGATTAGGATGACGCCGCGCGCGCCATGGCTCCTCCCGTTCGCCGCCTTGCTGTAGAACTGGGCGTGATCGGTATAGACCTTGCCTTCGAAAACGCTGGAAGGATCGAATTCCTGCGGCTCATGTTCCAGCACGATCACGAATTTGCCGTGGACATCGAGCCCGGCATAATCGTCGTAATTATATTCGGGCGCGGTAATCCCGTATCCCGCAAATACAACGCCGCCGGACGCCTTCCCGCTCGACGAGAAATTGAAAGGAACAAATTCCTTGCTGGCCTGCAAATTCTGCGAATCGCCGTTCAGACTGAATTCGAACTTGTTTCCATGCCCCATCTGAGCGCTGGTCGTGACTTCGAAAGGCTCGAGATAGCTTTTGGCGCCGACAGGCTCGAGGCCATCCGCCTTGAATTGCGCTGCGATGTAATCCGCCGCCTTTTCCAGTTCCGGAGAACCCGTCGCCCGGCCCTTTAACTCCGGGGAAGCCAGATATTTGATGTGGGCAAGGTAGCGATCGGGATCGAACGAAGACTGGCCGACCGTTGCGGCGAAAGCCACACCGGCCGTGAAGGCGTAAAGCACATAGCTGCGGCGCATAGTTTCGTTATTTCTTCGGAGTGCTGAGGGAAGGAGCACTGGACGGCGCTCCGGGCGAGGGCAGCGCGAGACTGCATCCGCAATCTTCGCCGGCATTTTTCTCGGTTTTCTGGTAGCCGATTTCGAAATCAATCACGCTCTTCAGAACGTTCCAGTCGACTGCTCCCGGAATGCGGCGCCCATTCACGAACAGCGTTGGCGTCTGGTTCACATTGAGCGTGTTGCCCTCGGCGATCGTTTTCTGTATGTCCGCCTCGGTCTCGTTCGAATCGATGCACTTCGTGAGCTGAGCGATATCGACATCCTTCAGGGTTTTGGCGAACTCGAGGGCTTTGTCCTTCAGATTGTCGGCCGTGACTTCCTTCTGGTGTTCGAAGATCCAATCGTGCCAGGCCCAGAAGCCGGATGCGCTCTGATGAAAAATGCACCGGCCAATCCTCGCAGCCGCACGCGCCCACGGGTGCAATGAATCGAGGGGATAATCGAGGAAATACAGGCGAACCTGGGTGGGATACGCGGCCAGCAGATTGGCTCGCAGCGATTTCGCTTCCTCCCGGCAATACGGGCATTCGAAATCGCTGAATTCCACCAGCACCACCGGGGCGCCCGGGGTCCCAAAGCTGGGCTGCAGCTCGGTGTTGAGCTTTTCCAGCTCCGGCTTGAACGGATTCTGATTGACGTCGTAGAAATTGCCGCGAATAATGTGCTGCCCGTCTTTCGATACGTAGAAGGTTTCTTCCTGGCTCTGCGCCCCCATAGCGCCGCGCACCTTTACCGAAGAGAAGCCGGGCATCGGCCCGGGTTGGGGATCGGACACCGTGACCTTCACCTGGTCGGGCCACACGAAAAGGTGGCGGACATAGGCCTCGAGCGTGGCTTTATCGAAGGCCGACTTTATCGAGGCGGGCTTGCTTGTTGCGGCAGGCGCCGGGCTACCGGATTGCGCCGCCAGAGTGAGAGCGGCGGCCGCGAATACAGCGCCGACCGCAATCAGCCGATTTACATTACGGGGCCGATGCGCCATGGCACAAACTCCTTGTGACCGAGGATTTCGGCCCTGGTTTTTTCGCCGGATGCGACGCGAAGGATCAAATCGAAGATCTCGCGTCCCACCTGCTGCACCGTCTTGTCGCCATCCGCGATCGCGCCGCCGTTGATATCCATGTTGTCCGTCATGCGGCGGTACGTGTTGCTGTTGCTGGCGATCTTGATGACCGGAATGCTCGGGAATCCGATCGCACTGCCGCGGCCAGTCGTAAAGCAGATCACATTGCATCCGCCAGCGGCAAGCCCGGTCAGCGATACGGGATCGTAGCCGGGCGTATTCATGAAATTGAATCCGGGTACTGTAATTCGTTCGGCGTAATCAATCGCATCCGTCAGGGTCGAACTGCCCGCTTTCGCCACTGCGCCCAGCGACTTCTCGAGGATATTCGAGAGGCCACCCTCTTTATTGCCGGGCGAAGGATTATCGTCGAAGCTGCCGCCGAACTGGTTCAGGTATTTCTTGTAGCCTTTCACGAAGCCCAAAAGCTTCTCCGCGACTTCGCGATTTCGCGCGCGCCGTAGCAGCAGGTGCTCCGCCCCGAAGATCTCCGTGGTTTCAGCAAGAACCGTGGATGCGCCAATCGCCGCAAGCATATCGGAAGCGACTCCCAGCGCCGGGTTGGCCGTGATACCGGAGAAGGAGTCAGAGCCGCCGCAGTTCAGTCCCAGAATGATTTTCGAAGCCGCGACTTCGGTGCGCTTCTCTTCCGCAACCTGTTCCAGCATCGCTTTGATTTCCCGGCGGGCGGCCTCCTTTGCTCCCATGGTGCCGCCACTGCCCTGCAGAGTCATTCCGACCAGACGGCTCGAGCGCGGGGCATTCGGGCCAAGGTAATGATCGATCTGGTTCACCTCGCAGCCGAGGCCAAGCACGATTGCCGCCGCGACGTTCGGGTGCGCCAAAACTCCGGCCAAAGTTCTCTGCAACTGGCGGGAATCCGGACCTATCGACATGCCGCAGCCTTCGCCGTGGGGGAAAGCGACAACTCCGTCGATATTTGAAGGCAGCGATTCACGGAGAAAACTTTCGGCAATCAACTCTGACGTATGCGCGGCGCAGTTGCTCGCAGCGACCACCGCAACGTAGTTTCTGGTTCCGACCCGGCCGTCTTCGCGAACATAACCGAGGAACGTCGGCATATTCTGCGGGGGCGCCGGAAAGGGAACTTCCTTTTCGGGATACTCGTACGCCAGCTCAATTTCTTCAAAGCCGAGATTATGCGTGTGGACATGATCGCCGGCTTCGATCGGCGCCTTCGCCCTTCCAATTCTCTGGCCGTAGCGGTAAACGTACTCGCCCGGCTCGATCCGCATTAGCGCGACTTTATGGCCGGCAGGCACGCTCCCGCGAACCGTGAATTCGTTGCCTTCGACGCGCAGTGTCTGGCCGGGAGAGAGCGGCACGCGCGCTACCGCGACGTTGTCGCTCGGGTGGAGGTGAATCGCCGAGTTTTCAGCCGTCGGCAGCTTTTGAATTTCCAATAGGCCCATTGTTATCTCATCAAAACCGTTTCATTGATCTGCGCGCCTTCGTGCACATGAAGACGCGAGCCGACGGGGTGGAACCACAACCCGGCGCCGTTCTGCGGCACTGGAATATCGCCCGGCTTTTCCACCCAGACTGCGTTATCGTTCTCGCTTTCCGGCAGCAGCTTGCCGATGTGCACGTGTGGATGGCACTGCGTGCGCGAAAGGTCGCCGTTCATCGCGATCGCCCAGGAATCGCCCCACATCTCGCGCCCTTTCGCGATAGCGGCGTCCCACAGTTCCTCGCGTTCGGCGGCGCTCATGGCGCCCAGCGGATTTCTGCTCTCGAAGTGATCGCGCGGCAGCGCCAGCCAGCGGTTCGGCTTCGTCGGATTGTTGTCTTTCAGGAGAAATACGGGACGATCGGACGGTTGCTTCAAAGCCTCGCGGCAGAGACTGCACTCACGCGCTTCAAGCGTCTCCGGTTTAGTCGCATCGCACGCGCAAGTCCGCACGTCCGCGCGCACGGCGAGCGTCGCGGCTATAAGCAGGACTATGCGGAAAAGCACTAACAACCATTATATCGGCGCGGCGAGAAGTCCCACGCCGATGCCGGATTACGGGACGATTACCACCGGAGCCTGCCAGAATGCCGCCTTGCCGCCTGAAGGATCGATCACGTTCACCTGACACTGGTATTCGCCGGGCGCGAGACTGTTGAGCGGGATGTTGAATCGCAGCGGCATGGTCTTCAGGCGATTATTCCAGCTCTCCGTCAGCTTTACCGGCGGAGTCTCGAGAGCCTTCCCATCCGGGCGATAAAAGCTGACAAATGCAACCAGGGGCCGTGTCGTCTCGGCGCCCTGCTCGTACGCCTGCAGATAGACGTACATCTCACGGCTCCGGCTGAAGACGCGAGTCACGCTGGGGATCAGCTTTTCTCCTTCCTCAACCAGTGGATTTGCGGTTTCGCCTCTTTTCTGTTTGTCTTTGATCGCGTTATACAGGGCGTCCTGCAAAGGGACTCGCTGGCTGCTCAGTACCACCGAACTAATGGCGACGCGTTTCTCCTCTTTGTTGAGATTCGGGATTGTAAACGTCGTCTGATACGTGCCGATGCGGCCGGTCTCGGAATCCCGCGCAAGGAACTTGATGCTGTACTTGCCGGGCAACAGGGTAAATCCGGCGTCGTACTCGATCGGCTTCTTCGCCAGTTCCGCAGCGGTTTCGTTGGTCAGTTTGATATCCACTTTGTCGCGAACGTTGCTGATTGTGGAACCGTAATCGTCCTTGATTTCGCCGATGAAATCGATCAGTGTCCGCTCGCCACCGCCCCGTTTGACGAGCGCGAGCTCGCGCCCGGGTATCTTGACCACCAGAGGAACGAAGTATTCGGCCCGATTCAACTGGAAGTAGTCGATTTCCATCGCGATTGTCAGCTCCGTAATCGGGTCCGGCAGCATCAGCGCGTCCTCGAGCTGCCGTTCCTTATCTGCAGCCGTGAATTTGCTGAATTGCTTGCTCGCGAAGTAACCCTGTCTGTAGTCGAGATTGGCCGTTAC
>Ga0157370_10005286_pt1 | contig 14506 bp, 9 predicted proteins | sample C35metaG_FD_113463 | JGI IMG/M metagenome (GOLD analysis project Ga0157370, IMG submission 113463) | Corn rhizosphere microbial communities from Kellogg Biological Station, Michigan, USA - C3-5 metaG | ecosystem: Host-associated > Plants > Roots > Rhizosphere > Soil | place: USA: Michigan...
ACGATGGCCGTACTTATTTACATTGGGCAGCAAACAGAGGGAACGACGAAATATTAAGTTACCTGTTATCAAAAGGCATTAATGTTGGCTTAAAAGATAGCCATGGCGTTACTGCATTAACTTTTGCCGCCGGATCTGGTCAGCAAAATACCAAAATTTATGATCTACTTTTAGCCAATGGTGCCAATTTAAAAACCGATGTAAACGGTAGCGGTGCCAATGCTTTGCTTTTAGCTATTGGCAGTGATAAGGATTTTAAACTCACCGATTATTTCGTAGGCAAAGGACTTGATTTAAAAAGCACCGACACAGATGGTTTAAATGCTTTCGGTTACGTAGCCAGAAGTGGTAATATCGAAGTGCTTAAAGCTTTACTGGCAAAAGGTATCCCGGTTGATCAGTTGGCTTTAATAACGGCAAGTGAAGGTAGCCGCAGAGGTAGCAACGGTATTGAAGTTTACCAATATCTGGAAAGCTTAAAAATTAAGCCAGCCAATACCAATAAAGAAGGCCGCAACGTATTGCATGCCCTGGTTCGTAAACCCAAACAAAACGATATTATTGCCCATTTCATTACAGCTGGCGTTGATGTAAACAAAGCTGATAACGATGGTAACACACCTTTAATGTATGCTGCTGCCACTAACCGCGATACAGCGGTGCTGGCTTTACTATTGCCAAAAGTGAAAAACATTAACCAGGTAAATACCAAAGGCCTGAGTGCATTGGCTATGGCGGTTAACAGTAACTCGCCTGCAGTGGTAGCTTATTTGCTTACTAAAGGTGCCGATTTAAAAACAACTGATAAGGACGGCAATAACCTGGCTTATTATTTAATCCAATCGTACAGCAGTGCAGAAGCAGGCCGTGGTTTTAATGCCGGCGGACCTTCTAAAGCTGAAGAATTTGAAGGTAAACTTAAATTATTGGAAGCCAAAGGTTTAGACCTGGCTGCAGCGCAGAAAAGCGGTAATACATTGTATCATTTAGCCGTTGCCAAAGGCGATTTAAGTTTGGTAAAACGTGTGCAGGATTTCAAAATTGACGTAAACAGCCCAAACAAAGAAGGTATAACCCCTTTGCATAAAGCTGCAATGATCTCGAAAGACGATGTGATGCTAAAATACCTTTTAACCATTGGTGCGAAAAAAGAAGCCAAAACCAGTTTCGACGAGAGTGCTTTTGACCTGGCAAGTGAGAATGAATCATTAACCAAAGGAAATGTATCACTTAGCTTTTTAAAATAGAAGATGAATAACTTAATTAAAATAACACTACTTTTTTGTGCGCTTGCATTTTTTAAACCAACACAAGCCAATGCACAAGCTGCTTCGAAATACAAATGTATGATCCAGATGAAGAGCTATATGGGCGAAGGTGCTTACATCGTTATTTCGCTGGTTGATGCCAAAGGGCAATACAACAAAACGCTTTATGTGCTGGGTTCAGATAAAAAATGGTACAACAGTTTAAAAGAGTGGCATAAATTTTACGCCCAGAAACCAACCAATATCAGTGCGGTTACCGGTGCATCGTTAACAGGTGGCGACCGCGGTGTTTCTGTTATCGAAATCGAGAAAGCTAAAATCAATGCCGGTTACAAACTGCGTTTCGAAACTGCGGTTGAAGACAAAGAATATTTCGTTAAAGATCTCGAAATCCCATTAACTACCGAGGCACTTTCTGCAAAGACTGATGGTACGGGATTTATCAGATACGTACGTTTTAGCGCGAATTAAAATTCAGTTAAAACTATGACTACTAAAGTTTGGAGATACAGCCACTTAACCCTGGCTGTATCTTCTTTTATTTTTCTATTGCTTGCTTCCGTTACCGGCATTATCCTTTCTGCTGAGCCTATCAGCCAAAAAATGAAACCTTACGGGGTAGCTAAGCTCCAAAATACCGATGTTGCCGCGGTTATTCCCATTCTTAAAACCAAATACAGCGAAATTACCAGCATTACTGTAGAGAATGGTCAATTTGTGTTATTGCAGGCTATTGATAACAATGGTGATGATGTAAAAGCATATATCGATCCTAAAACCGGTACGATTTTAGGCAAACCCGGTAAAAAGAACGAATTTTTTCAGTGGGTAACCACTTTGCACCGTTCGCTTTTCCTGCACGAAACCGGTCGTTTTTTTATTGGTTTAACTGCATTTTTACTATCACTCATAGCCATTTCGGGTATTTTGCTTACCATCCAAAGGCAAAGGGGCATCAGGCGTTTTTTTGCCAAAATACAAAAGGATGGTTTTTCACAATATTACCATGTCATTTTAGGCCGTATTTTACTCATCCCAATCCTGATTATTGCCATCAGCGGTACTTATCTTTCGTTAAATACACTGGGGATTTTAAAAACGGTTAAAACCAGTGTGGATGTTAACCCCGATCATCTTAAAGCTACACCAGTAAAAAGCCTGAAAGATTTTACAGTTTTTAAAAATATCAGCCTGGCCGAAGTACAGTCAATCGAGTTTCCTTTTTCAGAAGATGTAGAGGATTATTTTATACTCACACTTAAAGACCGCGAAATTGCGGTTAACCAGCTTACTGGCGAGCTACTGGCCGAAAACAAATATCCTTTCGCTTTATTGCTTAGTAATTTAAGTCTCGATATCCACACAGGCAGAACCAACGTAGTTTGGGCGGTAGTGTTGGGTATATCATCGATCGGGATTTTATTTTTTATCTACTCGGGTTTTGCCATTACTTTAAAACGCATATCGAAACGCAGTAAAAACAAATACAAGGCTGCAGAGGCTAGCCATATTATTTTAACCGGATCAGAAAACGGCAGCACCCAGGGCTATGCCGCTGCCCTCCATAAACTGTTGCTTAAGCAGGGCAAAATCTCGTACATCACTACGCTGAACAATTATACGGTTTTCCCTAAAGCAGAGCAGCTGGTTATTTTTACTTCTACCTATGGACTGGGCGATGCACCCTCAAACGGGAGCCGGTTTTTACAAAAGATAATTGACACGCCACAAACGCAAGCGCTTCATTATACGGTGTTGGGATTTGGATCTAGGGCATACCCCGATTTTTGCAAATTCGCCTTTGATGTGCACAACAGTCTTTCTAAAACAGATTGGGCTATTCCACTAATCGATATTCATACCGTAAACGATAAATCGCCACACGATTTATTGTTGTGGGAAGAAGCATGGTCGCAGAAGAGTGGGATTGAAGTAAATGGATTCTCAGCTCAAAAAGCAGTGAAGCCTAAAAAGTTAAAAGATTTCATCGTTCAATCGAATACAGGCCAGGCTAAAAAAGAAGGCGTTTTTCAGGTTAAGTTGAGTGCTGTTGGTAACCTGAAAGCAAAATCGGGCGATTTACTGGCTATTTATCCAGCTAATGATCACCGCGAACGACTGTACTCAATAGGGGTGGTAGATGATGCCATACAACTGAGTGTGCGTTTGCATCCCGAGGGTTTAGGTTCTGGCCTTTTACATAACCTTAAGCCTGAATCTGTTTTGAAAGCTAAAGTGGTTAAAAATCCGCATTTTCATTTCCCTGCAAAGGCGGGTAAGGTGATTATGATCTCGAATGGTACCGGTATTGCCCCGTTTTTAGGGATGATTAACCAGAATGCCGCTAAAGTACCTTGTTACTTGTTTTGTGGTTTCAGGGAAAATTCTTCTTTCGAGCCCTTTCAGCAGTTTCTGGGAGAAATGAAGTCTGACGCGAAGGTGAGTGAATTTAAAATTGCTTTTTCGCGCGAAGGTGAAAAGCAGTATGTAAGTGACCTGATTCGTGCCGAAGCCAATTTTATAGCCGAAAGCCTCACACAATCAGCGGTGGTAATGATCTGCGGATCGCTGGCCATGCAAAAAGATATTGTGCAGATACTGGAAGAAATATGCCGGGAAAAAACCGGGCATCCATTATCATTTTATCAATCGCGAAACCAGGTGTTAACCGATTGTTATTAGGTAATTCAACCTCGCAGGATTTTAAATCCTGTGAGGTTTTTATTTAGTGAAAGATTGTTTCAATCACTTTGCTTGCCTGCAATTGCATGGCCTGGTAAGTTAATATCCTTCGAGGTTAATATTTCGCCTTTATCGGTAATGATGATGTAACTGTATTGCGGGTATTTTTTGATTAGCCTGGGCCCTGCAATTTTCCCTAAAACCATAGTCGATGTACTTAAACCATTGGCCATTTCGGCACTTGGTCCAAATACCGTTACGCTAATTAAGCCTGTAGCCGGATAACCAGTAACCGGATTAATAATGTGGGCGTACCTTTTGCCCTTAAAAACTACAAATTTGCGGTAACTACCCGAGGTTACTACTGCATTTTTTTTAAGCGGAATTACAGCCAGTAAAGCATCTTCTTTCATTGGGTTGGTAATGCCAATGCTCCAGTCGTCGCCATTGGGCTGTTTGCCCCAGGTGCTCATATCGCCCGATGCATTTACAATACCGGCTTTTATGCCTTTGGCCAGCATCATCTCACGGCACCTATCGGCAGCATAACCTTCTCCCAAAGCACCGAAACCTATTTTCATTCCTTTTAACCTTAAAAAAATGGTTGAGTTTTGTTTATTTAGTATGATGTTCTGGTAGCCTACTTTTGCTACCGATCGCTTAATCGCTTCGGGCGAAGGCATTTTGGTCATAGAGCCATCAAACTTCCAGATGCGGTCCATAGCTGCGAAACTAACATCGAAAGCCCCTCCGGTAACCTTAGAAAGTGCAAGAGCTCGCTCGGTTAAGGCAAATACTTCAGCATCTACTTTTACAGGTGCAATGCCGGCATTCTGGTTTACTGCCGAAACCTGAGAAGTGCTTTTCCAATCTGAAATCAGATTTTCTATCCGGCTTATCTCTGCAATAACGGTATCGATATTGTTTTCGGCCGAAAGGGAATCGTGAGCAGAAATGGTAATATCGAAGCGGCCGCCCATTAAAAGCGTGGTTCGCTTTCTGATCATCTGGGCACTGGTATTTAAACAGGATAGGATAAGGACAGCTAAAAATATTCTTTTCATTTGCATTAAATTCGGTGCAAATATACGGTAAATGCAGGTGCTTCCTCTATTGCAGTCTATCCTGTATTACTGGCTGTGCAGAAATATATTCCCAATAAAAAAGGGCAATACCATCCGGTGATTGCCCTTTTCTACTAATAAAATTAACTAACTATTTCTACTTTTTGGTAACATCCGAAAATTTTACCTGGATAACGTAGGTACCTTCTAATTTTAGTTGCCACGACCAGCGTGGGTTTACCGAGAACGTGCCCAATGAAGCTGGGAAATTATCAACCGTAACAAACTGACTTGGAATCCGGTAATACATTAAAAATCCCCAGTCGGTTGTTGGTGTTACATATTTGGTTAACGGAAATGGTGCTACTTCGAAATCGCAGATCATCGCGGTGTCGGTTTTAATTACCGGGTTAAACTTGGCGTAGTTTTCGAAAATAGGCCTGTCGCCCCTTGCAATAATTTCACCTGCCTTAGGATTAAAGGTTCTACCGTTTTTATCCACCATTTTCAAAATTGCTCTGGCACCGTTGTTCGAGATTTTGGTACAGGTAATGGTAGGATTTCGCATTGGTGTTGCAGCTCCTGTGGCATCGTTAAATGCGTTTGCTACGTTATCGGTAATCACAAACAAATCTTCGGCCGATGGGTCTACCACGTTAATGGTAGCCAGCTTAGGGTAGAGTTTGGTGCCGGTAACATTGTTCATTTCTACATCGAATACATATTTACCTAAGGGCAGGTTTGCCGATGCTTTGTTAAAGGTTAACTGACCACTGCTTTCGTTAAAATACATGGGTAGTCTTTTCTGCGTTTCCCTTTTCTTGTTTAAGAGTGCAACGGTTGTATCAGTTGCGGCATCGAACGACATTCCACTCTTGAATACCACAATATCGTAAGTTGTGGTAAACTCTGCAGGTGCCGGACTGCCATCTTCCTTCCGCAGGTTGAGCATTTTAAACGTATAGGGTGGGGTAGAACCATCCGCATTAATCCGGTCTGATTGATAAAGAATCAATCCCCGTTTGGCGAAAAGGTTATTGTCCTTGTAACGGATAGTATCACTTTGGAAACCCTTTTCTATTTTTTTACAGGCTACAATGCTTACCAGCATCATAAAGCCTAAAATGTATTTCATTTTCATTATCTAAATATTAGTATTTAATAAATTTTACCCTCCTGTATGTTTCAGGTAGGGTAAATAATTAATTAAATTAATTTCCTAATGGCTGAGCGTTAAAAAACAACCTGTGGTTTCCGTTTAAAACATGTACAATCCCCGTTCGGGTAATAATGCCCGAGGTTTGGCAATCAACCCCTTTATCCTTTAATTCATCCGGTATGGCATTCTGATCAAGTTCTTTATCATCGCGGGTGCCTATTACTTTGGTATAGGTTACATAATCTACATAACTTACATAAGCGCTGTAATCGAAACTTCTTCTGAATTTGATCATGTACTGCACATTGGTAATCGGACCAAGCACACTGTTGTACAGTTTACCTGCCAGGGTAATCTGATCGCGGTTAATTTTTCCGGCAAACATGTAAGTTTTTAGCGAGTCGCTGAGCTCTTTAGACGGGATGTCTTTTATACCAAAGTTAAAGTTCTCGTTACCGGTTTGAATGGCAATCTGGTTTTTCTTAGCCGCAACATAATCTACAACACCATAATTGGTGGTTGCAAACAAGGTGATATCGCCATTAATCGCATCTTTTAAGCCAGCCTTGTCTATTACCTTTACCAGCGAATCGAATTTGGGATTAGATTTGAGGTAATCGTAGGTGGTCATATCCACATAAGCGTTACTTACCCCGCCGTCATTTTTGTAATCATCTTTTTTGCAGGCAGCAAAAACTGTTATTACAAGTAAAACGCATATTGTTATATAATTTCTCATGATTCTGTCTTTTGAATTTTGCTTAAACTTTTCCTAACCAGTAAGTAGTTTGTTTAAGGTTCGGGTTTTCTCTGAATAATGCGGGATCTACAGGCCAGTAAAAACCTTCGCGTCTAAACCTTTCAACTGGTAACCAATCTACTATGTTTCCATATCTGCGCGTTCTTAACAAATCGTAAAACAAGTGTCCTTCCAAAAACATTTCCTTACCACGCTCTTTAATATACTCGTCCATAACGGCGCTTACCGATAAACCAGCAGCCACTTTTTTAGGAACCCGATCGTACTTGGTCCTGAAATCGTTAATAATGGTAGTGGCTGTTGCAGCATCGCCTTTATAAAGCGCAATTTCTGCTTTAAGTAATTTAAGGTCGCTAAGCCTGAAAATAATCATGTTATTGCTCAGATAAGCATCTAATTTCTGACCCGGGTTACGGTAAATTACATTGCTGTATTTGATACATAACGGCTTATCGGGGGTAACCAGATCGAAGTTTTTGCGGTAACGGATATCGGTAACTGTGCCCGAACCATACTGATCGGTAAGGTAGCGCGGAACTACATAAAACCGCGGCGTATTGTTGTAGTAATTTATGTAGCTGGTGTTGAGGAAACGGGTACCGATGTTACTTGACGAACCTTCTAAAGTATTTTCGCTCATGTTCAGCTCAAAAATACCTTCGGGCGAACGGCCGATAAAAGTACTGTTGTAATTGGTCGTATCGGTTTGGGTATAACCACCACGGGCAATTAAGGTGTTAATGGTGGTATCAGCACTGTTTACATCAGCAGGGTTGGCCACATCTGTGCTCACATCAGCCATGGTAGCTCTCCAAAGGTAAAGGTGTGCTAGTAAAGCATAAACAGAGCCGCGGTTAGCTGTTACTTTGGCATCGCCGGCGTTATCGTAGGTCCAGCTCAACATGTTTGCAGCACTGTGGCAATCGTTTTCGATCTGCTTCATTATCGCAATTTTATTGGTTCGCGGAAGCTGAGGTGCTGTAATCGGATCATCATAAGCCGTTGTTACCAAAGGCACATCTCCCCAAACCCTTACCATCATAAAATAGCTTAATGCCCTGATGAACAGCGCCTGACCAATAATGTTATTCTTAAAGGTTTGCGGGTCTTCCACATCCTTAAGCTGATCGTTGGTCATTTTTGTTACATTGGCGATTACAATGTTCGACATGGCTATGGTTTTGTAATATAGCGTGTAATTGGCCAGGGAGTTCAGGTTGTACTGAAAAGTAAAATCTCCGTTTTGTATCCCTTCCAAACCATCACCATTATACTGAATGGTAAAATAATTTTTGGCTATGGCATCGCCGTACATGTAATACCTGTTTTCTTTGTTGGTGCAGGCATTGCGCAAAAGGGCGTAGTTACCAGCAATTGCATTACGGGCATCCTTACCCGATTTCCAGTACACTTCTAAATATGTTGAGTTTTTAGGTTCCTGCTCAAGCAGTTTTTTGCAAGAGGCCAAACTGATTACTACCAGCGCCAACCCAATCATGCTTAATTTTTTATATGTATTTCTCATGGCTTTCTTATTAAAATTGAACTTCGACACCTAGCGTATATTTTTTCGGAATCGGGTAACCTCCTCCGTTATATTCGCCGTAAGGGTTTACCGCTTCGGCATCTGGCAAACGTTTTGATTGCTGGAACATAAACAGGTTATCGGCAATAGCAAATACCCTGAATTTTCCTACGCCCAACCTTTTTAACGTGCTTGCCGGCAGATCGTAAGCCAGGTTAACACTCTTTATTCTGAAGTATCCACCTTTTTCCAAGAAGAAAGTTTGTGCACCGGTATAATAGTAACGGTACGTTCCTAAATCATATTTGGCGTAATCGGCTGCGTCGCCTGCTGTTTTCCAGATGTTGATTTTGCTTAAATCCGGTGTAGAGAAACTCGCGAAATTGTTGATCGCATTACCATCAGTTGAGTTAGAAAAACGATCAGATTCGAATAAGTTTAGCACATCACGATCAAAAGTAAAGGTCGCAAAAACACCAAGGCTAAAGTTTTTATAGGTAAAGTTGTTGGTCCAGCCGCCGGTAAATTTAGGGTTTGGATCGCCGATTGGCACTTTATCCGGATTAATACCGTCATTGAAAATATCAATAAATCCATCTCCATCTAAATCAGCCAGGTAAAAATCGCCCTGCTGGTAAGTACCATTGCTGTTGCGGTATAATTCGCCTGTGTAAGGATTAACCGGAATATCGCTGGTTTTAGAGAAAACACCATTGGTTCTGTACAGGTAAAAAGCATTGATCGGACTTCCAACCGATAAGATGTGCGATTTATCAAACCTGTCGCCGCTTAATACCAGGTCTCTTCCGCCATTTGGCAGGTTCATGATCTCGTTTTTGTTATAAGAAACGTTTAGGCGGGTATTCCATTTAAATGCACCAGAGAAAGGGTTGGCCATTACGGAGATTTCTGCTCCCGAGTTTCTAACACCAATAGCGTTGGTTAAGGCCAGGTCGTAACCTGTGGTTAATGGTAAGTTTAAGCTAAATAGCTGCAATGAAGATTCTTTGTTGTACACATCGAAGGTTAAACCATATTTACCGTTTTTAATTTCGAGGTCGGTACCAATGTTCCATTGCATCGATTTTTCCCAGCTCAGGCTGCTTTGGGCTACACCATCATATAAATTGGGAGTAATGGCCGTTACACCGTTGTACGATGTTGCGCCGCCGTTACCGTCAAAGCCACCGTTGTTAACCTGGTACAAGTTGTATTGCAGGTAGTTTCTTTTGGGATCATTACCTGAATTACCAATACTGGCCCTGATTTTAGCCATAGTAAAAGGGTTTCTGGTCCAGTTTTTCATAAAACTTTCTTCAGTAAGTAGCCAGCCAATTGATGCTGAAGGGAAGAAGCCCCATTTATTGTTTTTACCAAAGCGGGATGAAGCATCGGCCCTGGTAGATACAGATAACAGGTATTTGCTGTCGAAATCGTAAGCTAAACGTCCGTAGTAAGATAATAAGCCGAAAGCCTGGTAATCTGAACTGGCGCTAATTTTAGATTGCTGAAAACCGCTTACTACCTGTATGTTATCAGAAGGGCCATTATAACCTGAAGCAGTGGTATACTGGAACTGATTGTAAAGGATATCCTGACCGGCAATTACACTAACGGAGTGCTTGCCAAACTTATTGTTATAGCTTAAAAAGTTAGAGGTTTGTGCGGTAATACCATTATCGGCATAACTGTAGGCCGAATTACCTTGTCCGTTATTGAGCAGGTTACTGGTACTCAGATCGCGCCGTGCACTGTTCTGTAAATAAGAAGACTGAGAGGTTATTGATAAATGCTTATTAAACTCATAGCTTAAATTGAGGTTAATGGTGAGCTGGTTACTGATGTTCTTATCCAGGTTTTCGCTATAGGCACCTAAATAAAATTCTTTTTTGTCATCATCGAGATTAAGCAGCGATGATGGCATATTGCCGGCACCTAAACTAATGGGACTGCTGTTGCTGCCATTTCCTCTTGCCCGGTCAGAGCGCGAGTAGGCAAAAATCGGATTGATCATCAGCTTTTGCTTTAAAGCTCTTGTGGTGAGGTTAATCCTACCCGAGTATCTTTTAAAGCCGGTTGCTTTAATAATCCCTTCTTCATTGTAGTAACCTCCGCTAAAGCGGTAAACCATACCGTTTTCGCCACCACCACTTACGTTTAAATCGCCATTGGTAATTCTTCCGGTTTGATAGAAGAGATCCTGCCAGTCGGTATTACCATTATAGGCCGGGTTTAAACTATCGGTTAACAGGTAAGGAAGTTGTTTCTGGTCTGCATAGCTCAGTTGTCTTTGCAAAACTTCCATTTTTTGTCTCCGCTCTGTAGTTCCAAGCGTAACATCACGTAAATTAGGTCTTTCGGTTAATCCGGCGTAGGCACTGATCGAGATTCTCGGTTCGCCGCTGATTCCCTTTTTAGTCGTAATTAAAATTACGCCGTTTGCTGCCCGCGATCCGTAAATGGCTGCAGCCGAAGCATCTTTAAGGATATCGATTGATTCGATATCGGCTGGGTTTAAACCAGCCAGGTAGTTACTTCCGGTACCCACACCTGGACCAACATACGATTCGGTAGGCTGTGGAACACCATCAACCACATAAAGTGGTGAGTTGATTACGTTAAATTCATCGTAACCTCTGCTTACCTGCGAGTTACCACGTACTGATACGGTTGGTGCCGAACCTGGGGCGCCAGAGAAGTTCTGTACGTTTACCCCTGAAACACGTCCCTGCAACAACTGGTCGAAACTGGCAGCCGGTAAATTAGCCAGTTCTTTTGCCGAAATACTGGAAATAGCTGCTGTTGTTTTCTTTCTGCTAATGCTTTGGTAACCAATGGTTACTACTTCGCTCAGTGTCTGGTTATTTTCGCCCAACGAAAAATTGACGGTGGTTTTTCCACCTGCGGCTTCTTCTTTTCCTAAATAGCCCACCATGCTTACTACAAGTATTGAGCTTGAACTTTTTACCATTAAAGTATAGCGTCCTTCAGCATTGGTAACAGTACCATTTTTGGTTCCTTTTTCAACAATGGTTGCACCCGGTAAAGGCCTCTTCGATTCGTCGAGTACAACACCACTGATTTTGGTCTGCGCCATGGCCAGCCAGGGGATTAATAAATAGAAGAAAATTCCAAATAAAATTTTTGGGATAGTTTGTGTAAAGTTTAGTTTCATAAAATTTAGTTGGTTAACTGTTTAGTTATCCCTAAATTATATCCATTATTTTACAGGAAATTAACGTATTTTAACATTAGGTAGTTGGATTTTAACGTAAAAACTCTTAAAAGGTGATTTTTGCTTAAAATGGTAAGAAATTTTTATTATATGTATGCAAATACTAAACAGTTTCTTTGTTTGATTTCAGTTTTTAACTAATTTTTACGTTTTGTTGTTTTAGTTAAAAACTGTATTATTAATATTTGCAAAACGTTTTAGTAATACTACTTTTTACAAGATATTGAAATATTTTTCTGCTGTTCGCGCACGCGTGCCACGCGTTAAAAAATAAGGTCAAGCATTGGTCTTATACGTGTGTAAATTTACAATGATAAAAACCGTATCTAAATTTATCATAACTGCACTCTGGTTTATCATAACTACACTTTGTTTTATCATAACTGCACTTTGTTTTATAATAATCGCACTTGGTTTTATCAGAACTACACTTGGTTTTATAATAACTACCATAACTAGCGAAAGTCTTAGTGATTTGGGTGGTGTAGGGCGAATAACTTGTGCTTTTAAAACAATTAGCCCGCTGATGATGAATCTGGTTTATCAAAACTACACCTCCAAGGATAAAACTGTACTTCAATTTATCAGAACTGCACCTGAAACGTTCAAAGTTGTACTTGAATTTATCAGAGTTGCACCTCAAATGAACAGAACCGCGGGCTGTTCAATAAACTGTGTCAAAAAGAATATTTAAATTTGGTCGATAAAATTCTTCTTCCTCATGACCTTTGTAGAAAAACTGCAGGCCTTACGCACCTTAATGGCCAAACAAAAAATAGATGCTTATATCATTACCGCTGCCGATCCGCACATCAGTGAATACCTGCCCGCACATTATAAGGCGATTCCTTTCGCAAGCGGTTTTACAGGCTCGGCCGGAACTTTGGTGATTACACAAGATTTTGCCGGTCTTTGGACTGATTCGAGGTATTTTACACAAGCCGAAACACAATTATTGGGTTCTGGTTACGAATTGGTAAAACTAAAAGTACCACATACGCCTGAATACATTGAATGGTTAACCGAAGTTATGCCTGAAAATGCAACTGTTGCTTTCAATTATCAGCTCATTTCAATATCTCTGGCCTTGGAAATACAGGCTAATTTCGAAAAACATCAGATCAATACCCTAAATGCTGATTTATTAAATGCCATTTGGTTAAACAGACCTGCTTTGCCAACCGAAAAAGCGTTTCTGATTGAAGAAAAAGATGCTGGTTTATCCATCTCCGCAAAACTTGCACAGGTAAAAGCACAGTTAGCAACTAATGATGCCAATAGCCATTTAATTTCTTCGCTCGATGATATCGCCTGGCTTTTTAATATCAGGGGAAAAGATGTTGATTATAATCCTGTTGCCTTAAGCTTTGCTTTAATTACACCTGGCGCGGTGAAACTCTTTATTGATGCTGAAAAGCTATCAGAAAGCGATATGGATACTTTAAAGCAGCAAGGTGTAACACTTTATCCATACACTGCTATCAGTGAGGCGCTAAAAACGCTGTCGCCCGATGCATCGGTTTTTATAGATTTTAAACGCAACTGTTTTGGGATGTATCAACTGCTGCCTGCTACGGTTAAAGTAATTTCGGGTACCAATCCAAGTACGCACTTAAAAAGTTTAAAGAACGAAACTGAGGTTAATCACATCCGCAAGGCTATGGTACAAGATGGGGTGGCCATGACCAGGTTTTTTAAATGGATGGAAGAAAGGCTGGGAGAGGAGCAGATTACGGAATGGTCGGCAGCCGAAAAACTGGCTACTTTCAGAGCGGAACAGCCTGGTTTCGCCGGTTTAAGTTTTAACACCATTGCCGGCTTTAATGCCAATGGCGCTTTGCCACATTATAGTGTAAGCTTGGCGAGTAGCCTTGAGATACAGCCAGATGGCCTGTTTCTGGTCGATTCGGGCGGGCAATACTTATATGGTACAACCGATATTACCCGGGTAGTGCCTATGGCAAATTATTCAGCGCAGCAGGCCGATGATTATACTTTGGTATTAAAAGGATTGATAGAAGGATCGAAACTGATTTTTCCGGAGAGCACAAAAGGCTACCAGATCGATTCGATTTGCCGGAAACCTTTGTGGGAACATGCCATTAACTTTGGTCATGGCACAGGCCACGGTATTGGCTTTTTCCTTAACGTACACGAAGGACCTCAGAATATTAGCCCTGCCAATGTTGATGTAGCTTTTAAACCGGGCATGGTAACCTCCATTGAACCGGGGATTTATAGGCCGGGCCAACATGGCGTAAGGATCGAAAATCTGGTATTATGCACTAACCACAGCAGCAGTGCTTTTGGTAATTTCCTAAGTTTCGAAACGCTTACTTTATGTTATATCGATACCCGGATCATCAATAAAACACTTTTAGAGGCCGATCAGCTTCGCTGGTTAAATGAATACAATAGCAAGGTGTTTCATCAGCTTCAACCACACCTTACAGCCGGAGAAGCAGTCTGGCTAAAAGAGAAGTGCCAGCCCATATAGTTATTCATAATCTTTTATATTCGAAAAGCAGCGCCCTATTTACTTTAAGGCGCTGCTTTTTTGCATTAGATAGTGTGCAGTTTGCTAACTGACTTTAATAAAACACAGGCTTAACCTAACTTGCCATAAATGCACCAATTCTTTACCGATTTTGCGCTATTTCTACAGATGGTATGCGCTTTACTTTTTTAACTATATTTTTGGATAAAACGTCATAAATACGTTTTTTCATCATGATGAATATAAAACCAACAAAAAGATCTGCTGTAATAGCTTTTAAAGCAATATTTTGCTTAGCCTTATCTCTACTACACAT
>Ga0157370_10005289_pt1 | contig 14498 bp, 9 predicted proteins | sample C35metaG_FD_113463 | JGI IMG/M metagenome (GOLD analysis project Ga0157370, IMG submission 113463) | Corn rhizosphere microbial communities from Kellogg Biological Station, Michigan, USA - C3-5 metaG | ecosystem: Host-associated > Plants > Roots > Rhizosphere > Soil | place: USA: Michigan...
CTCGGCTCCAGCCGACGACCCCACAGGATCCAGCAGGCGTTCATCGACGCGCAGGCGGCGCAGTGCGGCTACTGCATCAACGGCATGATCATGACCGCCAAGGCGTTTCTCGACAAGAATCCGCGCCCCACCGAAGACGACGTGCGTCGCGCGCTTGCCCGCAATTTGTGTCGTTGCGGCACGCACCCGCGCATCGTCGATGCCGTGATGCACGCGGCGAAGGGGGCGTAGCATGAGCGTTCCATTTGCGGTCACGCGCAGGCAATTCCTCCAGACCGGCGGTGCGCTGGTCGTGGGCTTCAGCCTTGCCGGTTCGATCGGCGAGGCGCTCGGCCAGACGGTCGGGGCACCGAAGAACTTCAAATCGGTGGACGCCTGGCTTGCCATCGACGCCAATGGCCGAGTGACGGTCTACAGCGGTCACGTCGAGCTCGGCACCGGCGTGGAAACGGCGCTCACGCAAATGGTGGCCGACGAGCTCGACGTGCCGTTCGCCTCGGTTGGCATCGTTCAGGGCGATACGCTGCTCACACCCGATCAGGGCCCGACCTGGGGCAGCCTGACGATCCAGGTGGCGGGCCTGCAGTTGCGCAAGGCGGCGGCCTGCGCGAGGCGGGCAATGCTCGCGCTCGCTTCGGCGCAACTCGGTGCCGCACCCGGGGATCTCCAGGTCGCCAACGGTGCCATTTCGCGCGGCCGCACGCGCCTGACCTACGCGGCACTGACGAGACGCCGTGCGCTCGAAGTCCCGTTCGACGAGAAGGTCGAATTGAAAAAGGCCGGCGCGTTCAGGATCGTCGGCAAGTCGATTCCGCGCGTGGATATCCCGGCCAAGGTCACCGGCGAGTTCACGTATATGCAGGACTTCAAGGTGCGCGGCATGCTGCACGGTCGCGTCGTCCGCCCCACCGCCATGAAGGGCACGCTCGAATCGATCGACGACAGCGCGGCACGCAAGATCCCCGGATTCTTCACGACCGTCGTCAAAGGCAACTTCGTCGGCGTCGTCGCGAGGACCGAATGGGGCGCGATCAAGGCCATGGAGGCGGTCGAATGCAAGTGGTCCGACTGGTCGGGGCTTCCGCCGATGGACCAGGTGTACGAGACCGTCAAGAAGACGGCGGTGAAGCAGACGATCACGCCGATGAAGGAAGGTGACGCTGCCGGCGTTCTCGCGTCCGCCGCAAAGCGGATCGACGCCACGTACGAATATCCGGTGCAAACGCACGGTTCGATCGGCCCGTCATGCTCGATCGCCGATGTCCGGCACGATCGCGCGCTGATCTGGTCGGCGTCGCAGAGCACCCATTGGACGCAGCGGCAGATCGCGAAGATGCTCGGCATGAACGCCGAGCAGGTGCGCATCATCTATCTCGAAGGCGCCGGCTGCTATGGCCGCAACGGTCACGAGGACGCCACCGCCGATGCGGCCATACTGTCGCAAGCCATCGGCCGCCCCGTGCGTGTGCAGTGGATGCGCCAGGACGAGCACGGCTGGGACCCCAAGGCGCCGCCGTACGTCGCCGATCTCCAGGGCGCGCTCGATGCAACCGGCAACGTCCTCGCGTGGAATTTCGTCACGTGGTTGCCGTTTCGCATCGGTGGCGCGGTCGACGTGCCACTGCTGGCGCAAGACCTTGTCCAAGGAGACGTTGCCATCCAGACAGCCGACAACATGAATGCGGGCACGATGGAAAGCGATGCCAAGCCGCCGTACACGTTTCCCAACGTCCTGTCGACCGTGCACAAGGTGGCGACGACGCCGTTTCGCCCGTCCTGGCTGCGCAGCCCGGGACGCATGCAGAATACCTACGCCAACGAATGCTTCATGGACGAGCTGGCGGCGGCGGCGGGCGCGGATCCCGTGGCGTTCCGGCTCAAGCACCTTCAGGACACGCGCGGCACTGAGTGCATCGACGCCTGCATCAAGGCTGCCGGCTGGCAGACGCGCCCATCACCGAACAAGCAACTCGGAACCGGCGATGTCGTGACCGGGCGCGGTTTCTCCTACGTGTTCTACGACAATGCGCGAACCTACGTTTCCGCGGTATGCGACGTCGAGGTGAACCGGAAGAGCGGGCACGTCCGCGCGACGCGCTTCGTCGTCGCGCACGATTGCGGCCTCGTCATCAATCCCGACGGCGTGAAAGCACAAATCGAAGGCGGCATCGTTCAAACGCTCTCGCGAACGCTGATCGAAGAGGTGAAGTGGGACGGATCGCGCGTGACGAGCGTCGACTGGGCGAGCTACCCGATCCTCGCCTTCGATGCGGTGCCGAAGATCGAAATTACGCTGATCGACCGGCCTGATAAACCCGCGTGGGGTGCCGGAGAACCGATCTGCTCGGTCGTGCCGTCGGCACTTTCCAACGCCATATTCGACGCGACCGGTGCACGCATGCGCACCGCGCCGTACACGCCGGCTCGCGTCCAGGCGGCTCTCGCGCGCTTGTAAGGTCAGATTTTCGCGCGCGGTGCAGCGCCGGCCGGTGGTGTTCGCGTACGGGGCGCGCACATCGGCCGATTATTCGAGCGCACCCGCGTGTCGATCGCGACGCACGGCGTCGTCGATCTCGATCTCGAGCTCCAGCGTCGAGCGTACAAGCGGGGAACGACCATACGAGATCGCTGATCCAAACATCGCAGGTCTTTTCGCCGGGCGGCCCGTGGACGCATCGATACGAACCTTCTCGTAGCAAATAATCCCGGCGGTTCCCGCTGCCGCGAGTGACCAGAGTGGAGAATCGCATGCAACTCGGCATGATCGGACTGGGACGCATGGGCGCCAGCATGGTGCATCGCCTGATGGGCGGCGGACACGAATGCGTTGTCCACGACGTACGGCCGGATGCGGTCGCGCGACTCGCCGACGCTGGTGCGATCGGTACTTCGACCCTCGAAGACCTGGTCGCCCGACTGACCAAGCCGCGGGCGGTGTGGCTCATGCTGCCGGCCGCGGCAGTGGATCAGGCGATCACGCGGCTCGCGCCGATGCTCGAAGCGGAAGACATCGTGATCGACGGCGGCAACTCGTACTACCGCGACGACATTCGGCGCGCCGCCGAGTTGAAGCCGCACGCAATTCACCATGTGGACGCGGGGACGAGCGGCGGTGTCGCTGGGCTTTCGCGCGGCTACTGTTTGATGATCGGCGGCGAGGATGCGATCGTCCGCCATCTCGAGCCGATCTTTGCAACGCTTGCACCGGGCGCGAACGCCGCGTCGCGAACACCCGGCCGCCGGAGCGGCAGTGGCACGGCGCAGGAGGGATACCTTCACTGCGGGCCGCACGGCGCAGGGCACTTCGTCAAGATGGTCCACAACGGAATCGAGTACGGGCTGATGGCGGCGTATGCCGAAGGCCTGAATGTCCTCCGGAACGCGAACGTCGGAAAGCGAGCACACGACTCGGATGCCGAAACGACGCCCCTCGAACATCCCGAGGACTATCAGTACGACTTCGATCTACCCGAAATCGCGGAAGTCTGGCGGCGTGGCAGCGTGATCGGCTCGTGGCTGCTCGATCTCACTGCGGCTGCGCTTGCCGCCGATCCCCGTCTCGAGCAGTACGCGGGGCGCGTGTCCGACTCGGGCGAGGGACGCTGGACGCTCGCGGCGGCGATCGATGAAGCAGTACCTGCGCCGGTGCTGAGCGCTGCGCTCTTCGCGCGCTTCAGCTCGCGCGGCGATGCGGATTTCGCCAACCGAGCGTTGTCCGCAATGCGTCACGCATTCGGCGGCCACGACGAAAAGCCGGAAAGCGCGTAGCGCGGAGGGTAGCCCGATGAGCGCTGCAAAGCCGCCTCCAAGCGCGAATTCCGCCCCGGCGGGGGGCAGTGAAGCGCGTGAGCCCGAAGGGCCGCCCCGAGGGCGAACGGGCGAGAGCGAAGCTCGAGCGTCGTTCAACGCGCCGCGAGCGTGGGGGGATCATACAAGCGCGACACGGCCGACCTCGGATGCGTTCGTCTTCTTCGGCGCGAGCGGCGATCTCGCCTACAAGCAGATTTTCCCCGCACTGCAGGCGTTGACGCGCAGGGGCTGCCTCGACATGCCTGTGATCGGCGTCGCCAGCTCACGATGGACCGTGGATCGCCTGCGGGAGCGCGCCCGCGAAAGCATCGAACAGCACGGCGGCCTGGACGCCGCGGCGTTCGCGAAGCTCTCGGCTCGGTTGCGCTACGTCGAAGGCGACTATCGCGACGAAACGACCTTCATCGACCTGCGCCGCGCCCTCCAGGATGCCGCCCGGCCGCTGCACTATCTGGCGATTCCGCCGAGCCTGTTCGCGTCCGTCGTGCAGGGCCTTGCGCGGTCGGGGTGCGCGAGGAACGCGCGTGTGATTGTCGAAAAGCCGTTCGGTCGCGATCTCGCGTCCGCACAGGCGCTCGACCGCGCGCTTCACGAGTCCTTCACCGAGCCGGCGATCTTTCGCATCGATCACTATCTCGGCAAGGAGCCGGTCGAGAATCTCCTCTATTTCCGGTTCGCCAATGCTTTTCTCGAGCCGATCTGGAACCGCGACCATATCGCGAGCGTGCAGATCACCATGGCGGAAAAATTCGGCATGGAAGGCCGCGGGCACTTCTACGAAGAGGTCGGGGCGATCCGGGATGTCGTGCAGAATCACATGCTGCAGGTGATCGCGTTACTCGCGATGAATCCTCCGATCGGGCATGGCGTCGATCCGGTACGCGACGAGAAACTGCGCGTCTTCAACGCGATGCGGCCGCTCCAATCCAGCGCGATCGTGCGCGGCCAGTTCGTGGGCTATCGCCGCGAGCAGGGCGTCGCGGCCGACTCGCAGGTCGAGACCTTCGCCGCGCTGCGGTTCGACATCGATACATGGCGCTGGGCGGGCGTGCCCTTTTATGTCCGCGCAGGCAAGCGGCTCCCGCTGACCGCGACGGAGGTGATCGTCGAGCTCAGAAAGCCGCCCCAGGCCGTTTTCGACGACAGCGAAGCGAGCCAGCCGAACCGTTTCCGATTCCGCATAAGCCCGGATGTTCTGATCGCGATCACGGCCCGCGTGAAGCGGGCGGGAGAAGGCGCGCTCGGCGAAGCGACGGAGCTCGTTGCGCACCAGGAATCGGGCAGCGACATGTCCCCTTACGAGCGTCTGCTCGGCGACGCTTTGCGCGGCGACGGCTCGCTGTTCGCGCGCGACGACTGCGTCGAGGCGGCATGGCGAGTCGTCGACCCGATCCTCGGCAACACCACCCCGCTGTTCGAGTACGAGCCGGATACGTGGGGACCGCTCGAAGCGAAGCGTGTCCTTGCCGTCGGGGATGCCTGGCACGATCCGGCACCACCGCCGACGTCGCCGTCGTGAGGCCGCTTCACGCAATCCAGGAGAACGCCGCGAAAGAATCGCAACCATGAATACCACACGACAGTTGCACGACCTCGGGCAGAGTCTATGGCTCGACAACATCACGCGCGAGCTCCTGACGAGCGGCACGCTCGAACGCTACATCGCGGACTATGCGCTCACCGGTCTGACGTCGAACCCGACGATCTTCGATCACGCCATTCGTGCGAGCAGCGCGTACGACGATGCGATCCGTGCGCGGGCCGAAAAGGGCCTTACGGAAGAGGCACTGTTCATCGAGCTCGCGCTCGAGGACCTCGGGCGCGCCGCGGATCTGTTCCGTCCGGCTCACGAGACTTCCGACGGCGTGGACGGCTGGGTTTCGCTGGAAGTCTCACCGTTGCTCGCGCACGATACCGCACGCACCGTGGAGTCGGCGCAGCAGCTTCACGCGCGCGCGAAACGCCGCAATCTCTTCATCAAGATACCCGGCACGCCGGAAGGCGTACCGGCGATCGAGGAGGCGATTTTCGCCGGCGTGCCGATCAACGTCACGCTTCTCTTCTCCCGCGAGCAATACCTGGCGGCGGCCGAGGCGTACCGCCGCGGGATCGAGCGCAGGATCGTTGCCGGGCTCGATCCGAACGTCGCTTCCGTCGCCTCGCTCTTCGTCAGTCGCTGGGACGTCGCCGTGGCAGACAAGGTCCCGCCCCCGCTCCACAACCGCCTCGGCATCGCGATCGCGAAGCGCACGTACAAGGCCTATCGCGAGCTGATGGCCTCGCCACCGTGGCAGAAAATCGTCTCTGCGGGCGGGAAGCGCCAGCGCCTGCTGTGGGCGAGCACCAGCACGAAGGATCCGAAAGCCTCCGATGTGCTGTACATCGAAGCGCTCGCCGCGCCGGAGACCATCAACACCATGCCGGACAAAACCCTGAAGGCCTACGCCGACCACGGGCAGGTGAAACAGCTTCTGCCGGACGACGGCGGAGACGCCGAGCGCGTGCTCGCCGAATTCGCCCGCGCCGGCATCGACGACGCCGCGATTGCGCGCGAGCTCTTGCGCGAAGGCACCCGGTCTTTCGACAAATCGTGGCGCGACCTCATGGACTGCATCTCCGCGAAGCGCGATGCGCTGAGCCGGTCGCGCTCGTGAAGGAGGCGAAGATGACCGAGGTTTCCGCACGCACGCCGCCGCTCACCGAGCGGCCGGCCTGGATAGCGCTCGTGCGCCACTACGAGACGATTTGCGGCGTGCATCTGCGACAGCTTTTTGCCGACGATCCTGCGCGCGGGCAGCGCTACACCGCACGAGCCGCGGGCCTTTATCTCGACTACTCGAAGAACCGCATCACGCACGAGACGCTCGCGCTTCTCGTCGCGCTCGCGGAAGAGTGTCGCCTGCGCGAGCGCATCGAAGCTATGTTTCGCGGCGACAAGATCAACGTGACTGAAGACCGGGCGGCGCTGCACACCGCGCTTCGCGCACCGAAAGGCGAGCACGTGATCGTCGACGGCGTCGACGTCGTGCCCGAAGTCCACGCGGTACTCGATCGGATGAGCGAATTCTCGAACGCGGTCCGCAGCGGGCAATGGAAAGGCTACACGGGCAGGCGCATCCGTAACGTCGTCAACATCGGCATTGGTGGGTCCGACCTCGGCCCGGTCATGGCGTACGAAGCCCTGCGCCACTACAGCCAGCGCGACCTGCGCTTTCGCTTCGTCTCCAACGTGGACGGCACCGACTTCGTCGAGGCCACGCGCGGGCTCGATCCCGCGGAGACGCTTTTCGTCGTCTGCTCGAAGACGTTCACGACGCTCGAAACGCTGACCAACGCGCACGCCGCGCGCGCCTGGGCACTGCATGCCCTGCACGACGAGGCGGCGGTGCGAAGGCACTTCGTGGCGGTGTCGACCAATGCCGAAGGCGTGGCGAAGTTCGGCATCGACGCGAAGAACATGTTCGGCTTCTGGGACTGGGTCGGCGGTCGCTACTCGATGGATTCGGCGATCGGGCTTTCGACGATGATCGCGATCGGACCGGAGCATTTTCGCGCGATGCTGGCCGGCCTTCGCGCCATCGACGAGCACTTCAGGACCGCGCCGTTCGAACGCAATCTGCCGGTGCTGATGGGGCTGCTCGCCGTCTGGTACAACAATTTCTTCGGCGCGCAGACGGTCGCGGTCCTGCCCTACGACCAGTATCTGAAGCGCTTTCCGGCCTATCTGCAGCAGCTCACCATGGAGAGCAATGGCAAGCACGTGACGCAGGACGGCGCGCGCGTCGATTATCAGACGGGGCCGATCTACTGGGGCGAGCCCGGCACGAACGGGCAGCACTCGTTCTACCAGCTGATCCATCAGGGCACGCGCCTGATCCCGTGCGACTTCATCGGCTTCTGCCAGCCGCTGAATCCGCTCGGCGACCAGCACGATCTCCTGATGGCGAACCTCTTCGCGCAGGCCGAGGCGCTCGCGTTCGGCAAGACGGCGGAGGACGTTAAAGCCGAGGGCACGCCCGCGCCGCTCGTGCCGCACCGCATGTTCGAAGGCAATCGGCCGAGCAGCACGCTGCTCGCGCAGCGCCTGACGCCGCAGACGCTCGGATCGCTCGTCGCGCTTTACGAGCACAACGTTTTTACGCAGGGCACGATCTGGAACATCGACTCGTTCGACCAATGGGGCGTGGAGCTGGGGAAGGAACTCGCGCAGCGCATCGTGCCGGAGCTCACGGCCAAGGCCGAGCCCGCGGTTTCGCACGACAGCTCGACGAACACGCTGATCCGCCACTATCGCGCGCTCAAGCAATAGAGGCCAGCGTGAGCCCGCCGGGCCGCCCCAAGGGCGAATCAGCCCCGCAGCGCGCAGCGCGAAGGGTAGTCCAATGAGCGTCCAGGAGCGCCGCCCGCTGCATCGACCAATGCCGGGCAGCGCCGGGCGCAACGTGCTCGCACTGAACTCGGGCTCGTCGAGCATCAAGTTTGCGTGGTTCGATACCACGCCTTCGCTCGAGCGCACGCTCGCGGGCCGCATCGAACGCGTCGGGTTGCCCGGCGCGACGCTGACCGTCGCGGATGCGCGCTCGCGCGAAAGCTCGACGCGGCCGGTGGCGGCGCCGGACCACGCGGCGGCCGTGCAAGTGCTGATGAAGTGGCTCGAGGCTCGCAGCGAGCACGCGACGCTCGGTGCGGTCGGCCATCGCGTCGTGCACGGCGGACCGCGCTACGTCGAGGCGCAGGCGGTCGACGCGAACATGATCGCGGAGCTGCGCAGGGTGAGCGCGTTCGATCCGCAGCATCTACCCGAGGAGCTCCTGCTGATCGAAGCCGTGCAGGCACGCTTCCCCGCGCTCGTGCAGGTGGCGTGCTTCGACACGGCTTTTCATCGCGAGCTCCCGACCGTCGCGCGACTGCTGCCGATCCCGCGGCGCTATGCCGACCAGGGCGTGCGACGCTACGGTTTTCACGGCCTGTCGTATGCGTTCTTGATGGAAGAGCTCGCACGCGTCGCCGGAGCGCATGCCGCTCGCGGGCGCATCGTGCTCGCGCACCTCGGCAACGGCACGAGCCTTGCGGCCGTGCGCGAGGGAAAACCGCTCGACACCAGCATGGGCTTCACGCCAACGGGGGGCGTTCCGATGAGCACGCGCTCGGGCGATCTCGATCCGGGACTCGTGCGCTATCTCGCGAGCACCGAAGGCATGGACGCGAACCGGTTCGCCGCGATGGTGAATTTCGAATCCGGTCTGCTCGGAATCTCCGAGACGAGCTCGGACATGCGCGATCTGCTCGCGCGCGAAGCGGACGATGCACGCGCGGCAGAAGCGATCGCACTCTACTGCTATCGCATCCGCAAATGTATCGGGGCTTACGCGGCGGCGCTCGGCGGCATCGAAACCCTCGTCTTCGCCGGGGGCATCGGAGAGAACGCGCCCGAAGTGCGTGCGCGGATCTGCGAGGGGCTGCAGTTTCTGGGAATCGGGCTCGTGCAGGAGCGCAACGCGCAAAACGCGCCGTTGGTCTGCGAAGACGCGGCTCGCGTAGCGGTACGCGTGATTCGCACCGACGAGGAATGGATGATCGCGAAAACGGTGTGCCGCACGCTCGGCATGCCGACACACGAGGAACGTTCAGCGTGAAGACGAACGACATCGCGCTTGCAAGGCGTCCGCTGACGCCCGAGCTGCTGCGCAAAATCGACGCATACTGGCGCGCCGCGAACTATCTATCGGCCGGCCAGATTTATCTCTATGCGAATCCGCTGCTGAAGGAACCGCTCACGCTGCAGCACATCAAGCCGCGGCTGCTCGGCCACTGGGGCACCACGCCCGGCCTCAACTTCGTCTACGCGCATCTGAACCGGGTCATCCGGGAGCACGATCTCGACGTCATTTATGTGACCGGCCCGGGACACGGCGGTCCAGGCCTCGTCGCCAACACCTACCTCGAGGGCACGTACAGCGAGCTCTACCCGGATGTATCGCAGGACGAGGCGGGCATGAAGCGGCTCTTCACGCAATTCTCGTTTCCGGGCGGCATCCCGAGCCATACGGCGCCGCAGACGCCCGGCTCGATCAACGAAGGCGGCGAGCTCGGCTATTCGCTGTCGCACGCCTACGGCGCCGCCTTCGACAATCCCGACCTCCTCGTCGCGTGCGTGGTCGGCGACGGCGAGGCGGAAACCGGTGCGCTGGCGACGAGCTGGCACTCGAACAAATTTCTCGATCCGGTGCGCGACGGCGCGGTGCTGCCCATCCTGCACCTGAACGGCTACAAGATCGCCGGGCCGACCGTGCTTGCGCGAATCGACCGAGACGAGCTCGAAGCGCTTTTCCACGGCTATGGTTACACGCTGTACTTCGTCGAGGGCGACGATCCGCTGCTCATGCATCAGCGCATGGCGGCGACGCTCGATCACATCGTGGGCGAAATCCGGCGCATCCAGAAGGAAGCACGGGCGAACGGTTTTCGCGAGCGTCCCCGCTGGCCGATGATCGTTCTGCGCTCTCCGAAAGGCTGGACGGGCCCGAAGTCGGTCGACGGCAAGCCGGTGGAAGGCACGTTCCGCGCGCATCAGGTTCCGGTTGCGGACTTCGCGCAAAACCCCGAGCACCTGGAAATTCTCGAGCGTTGGCTCAGGAGTTATCGCCCGGAGGAATTGTTCGACGCGAAAGGCACGCTCGTACGCGAGCTCGCCGAGCTTGCGCCCACCGGCACGAGGCGCATGGGCGCGAACCCGCATGCCAACGGAGGGATACTGCTGCGCGATCTTCGCCTTCCCGACTTCCGCGACTACTCGATCGACGTGTCCGCGCCCGGGATGATCGAAGCCGAGGCGACGCGCATACAGGGCGAGCTCATCCGCGACGTCCTCGGCCTCAACGCCGATACGCGCAATTTCCGCGTGTTCAGTCCCGACGAGACCGCGTCGAACCGCTGGAACGCGGTGTTCGAGGTCACCGATCGCTGCTCGACCGCGCGCATTCTTCCCGGCGACGAGCACGTCGCGCCCGATGGCCGCGTGATGGAAATGCTGAGCGAGCATCAATGCGAGGGCTGGCTGGAAGGCTACCTGTTGACGGGCCGCCACGGCTTCTTCCCGTGCTACGAGGCGTTCATCCACATCGTCGACTCGATGTTCAACCAGCACGCGAAATGGCTCGAGACGTGCCGCCACGTCGCCTGGAGGCGTCCGATCGCCTCGCTCAACTACCTGCTCTCCTCGCACGTCTGGCGGCAGGACCACAACGGATTCAGCCATCAGGACCCCGGATTCATCGACCACGTCGCGAACAAGAAGGCCGATGTCGTGCGCGTGTACCTGCCGCCCGACGCGAACACGCTGCTCTCGGTCACCGATCACTGCCTGCGTAGCCGCAACTACGTCAACGTCATCGTCGCGGGCAAGCAGCCGGAGCTCCAGTGGCTCGACATCGATTCGGCGATCAGGCATTGCGCGGCCGGGCTCGGCATCTGGGAATGGGCGAGCAGCGATGCCGGGGCCGATCCCGACGTCGTGATGGCGTGCTGTGGCGACGTGCCAACGCTCGAGACGCTCGCGGCAGTCGAGATCCTGCGCGAGCATTTTCCGAAGCTCAGGATACGCGTGATCAACGTCGTCGACCTGATGACGCTGCAGCCGCAAAGCGAGCATCCGCATGGCCTGCCCGACCGGGACTTCGACGCCCTCTTCACGACGGACAAGCCGATCATCTTTGCCTTCCACGGCTACCCGTGGCTGATCCATCGGTTGACCTATCGCCGCGCGGGCCACGACAACCTGCACGTGCGCGGCTACAAGGAGAACGGCACGACGACGACGCCTTTCGACATGGTGGTGCTGAACGATCTCGACCGCTTCCATCTCGCGAGCGACGTGATCGACCGCGTCGCGAGCCTCGGCTCGCGCGCGGCTTACGCGAAGCAGTTCCTGCGCGACAAGCTCGTCGATCACAAGGCCTACATCGAAAAGCACGGCATCGACATGCCGGAGATCCGCAACTGGAAATGGAGCGCCGCGAGCGCGGTTCAGCGCGCGTAGATCGATCGCGACCCGGCCGAGAACGGCCGCCGCGGCCGGGAGTCGAACGGACAAGGAATGGTTGATCCGACTTGCGCATGAACAAAGGAACGCCGGCGAAAGCGCCTCGCCCCGACGAGCGTATCCGCCTGTTTCTGGCGGACGTGGACGGGGCTCTGGTGACCCGCGACAAGGTGCTGACCGTGGGCGCTCAGGCGGCGGTGCGGGCGCTGCGGGAGGCGGGCATCGAGCTTGCAATCACGAGCGGCCGACCGCCGCGCGGCATGCGCATGCTGGTCGAGCCCCTCGCGCTGACGACGCCGATCGCGGGCTTCAACGGCGGCGTGTTCGTCAATCCCGATCTGACGGTCATCGAGAGCCATACGCTCGATCCCGCCGCGGCGCGCGAGACGGTGGCGCTGATCGGAAAGCAGGGTCTCGACGTCTGGGTTTACACCGAGACGGAGTGGCTGATCCGCGATCCGAACGCGCCGCACGTCGCGCGCGAGACGTGGACGGTGAAGTTCGACGCGCGCGTGGTGCCCGAATTCACCGACGAGCATCTGTCGCGCACCGTGAAAATCGTCGGCATCTCGGACGATCTCCCGCGCGTTGCCGCATGCGAGAAGGCGGCACAGGACGCGCTCGGCGATCGCGCGAGCGCCGCCCGATCGCAGCCCTACTATCTCGACGTGACGAACCCGAAGGCGAACAAGGGCGTCGTCGTCGCGATGCTCTCCAGCCGTCTCGGTATTCCGTCCTCGCAGATCGCGACGATGGGCGACATGCCGAACGACGTGCTGATGTTCCGCAAGAGCGGCTTCTCGATCGCGATGGGCAACGCGAGCGACGAGGTGAAAGCGCAGGCGAGCGTCGTCACCGACAGCAACGAGAACGAAGGCTTCGCGAACGCGGTGCGACGCTTCATCCTGCAGAAGGACGCGCGGTGAGCGCGCCGGGCCGTCCCAAGCGCGAATTGCGCCCCCTGGGGGGCAGCGCAGCGGCGAAGCCGCAAGCGTGGGGGGAACATACAAGGCCGGCCTTCGGGACGCTGCGCGTCTTCGACGATGCGCAGGCGCTGGCCCGGCATGGGGCTCGCTTCGTGTGCGAGCAGGCAGAAGCGAAAAGCGGCAGCTTCGCGCTGTGTCTTTCCGGCGGCTCGACGCCGCGCCCGCTTTACGAAGCGCTCGCCGCGCCGCCGCTGGTCGAACGATTTCCCTGGAGCCGCATCCAGTTCTTCTTCGGAGACGAGCGCTTCGTGCCGCCGGACGATGCGGCAAGCAATGCGCGCATGGCTGACGAAGCGATGTTCTCCCGCGTAAGCGTACCGCCGCAAAACGTGCATCCCATTCCGACCGTCGGCATCACACCCCCGCAGGCCGCGAAGGAGTACGAGCGCACGCTTTCGGCGCTGCACGGTGGGCACGCGCCGACGCCGGAAGCGCCGCTCTTCGACATGTGCCTGCTCGGCGTCGGCGACGACGGCCACACCGCGTCGCTGCTACCGGGCGACGCAGTGCTCGATGTGCGGGATCGCCTGGTCGCCGTTGTCGCACATGGGCGGCCGCAGGCGCGCATCACGCTTACGTACCCGGCGCTCGACAGCAGTCGCATGGTGGTGTTTCTCCTGCAGGGCAACGGCAAGCGTGCGATTCTCGATCGTCTGCTTTCCGGCGACGACTCGCTGCCGGCCGGACGCGTGCGGCCCGCCGGCCAGGTCTTCTGGTTCGTCGATCGCGCGGCCGCCGGACGCTGGGGCGGCGCGTGACCTGGCCGCTACGGTAGAAAGGATCCACCGTTCACGATGGATGCCCGAGCAGCGCGAGTGCCCGGTCGACCACCGCATCGGCGCTGAAGCCGTATTCGCGCATCACCACGGGGCCGGGCGCGGAAGCGCCGAAGCGATCCACGCTGACCACGTCGCCGCGCTCGCCGACGTAGCGCCACCAGCCCTGCGATACACCGGCTTCGACCGCGAGGCGCGCGTGAATCGAGCCCGGCAGCACGCTTTCGCGGTACTGCGCGGGCTGCGCGTCGAAGAGCTCGAAGCTCGGCATCGACACGACGCGGGCGTTGATCTGCCGCGCGACGAGCTTCTCGCGCGCCGCCAGGACGAGCGCGACTTCCGATCCGGTCGCGATCAGAATCAAGTCCGGCTTTTTGTCGAGCGATTCGGCGAGCACGTACGCGCCGCGCCGCAGGCCATCCGCGCCTGCCATTCGCGTGCGATCGAGCGTGGGCACGTTCTGCCGCGTCAAAACGAGCGCGACCGGGCGCGCCTTCGTCTCGAGCGCGACCCGCCAGGCAACCGCCGTCTCGTTCGCATCGCACGGCCGGATCACGTCGAAGCCGGGAATCGCACGCAGGCCCGCGAGTTGCTCCACGGGCTGATGCGTCGGGCCATCCTCTCCGAGCGCGATGCTGTCGTGGGTGAAGACGTAGATCACGTGCAGGCCCATCAGCGCTGCAAGGCGCATCGGCGGGCGCATGTAATCGGAAAAAATCAGAAACGTCGCACCGTACGGCACCGTGCCGCCGTGCGCCGCGAGGCCGTTGACGATCGCGCCCATCGCATGCTCGCGCACGCCGAAGTGCAGGTTTCGACCGGCGTAGCTCCAGGCGCCGCCATCGGAGCCCTGCGTATCCGACACGCGCGGCTTGGCCGGCTCGA
>Ga0157370_10005290_pt1 | contig 14497 bp, 2 predicted proteins | sample C35metaG_FD_113463 | JGI IMG/M metagenome (GOLD analysis project Ga0157370, IMG submission 113463) | Corn rhizosphere microbial communities from Kellogg Biological Station, Michigan, USA - C3-5 metaG | ecosystem: Host-associated > Plants > Roots > Rhizosphere > Soil | place: USA: Michigan...
CGGCCAGGAAAAAGTCCCTTTCTCCAGCCGCTTGGTCAGCACCCATAAACCCGTCCCATCCCAGCACAGGATTTTGATCCGGGTGTGCCGCCGGTTGCTAAATACAAACAAGGCACCCGCTTTGGGATCTTCGCCCAGCCGCTGGGTCACCAGCGCGTGCAGACCGTTGAATCCCTTGCGCATGTCACACGGTTCGATGGCCACGAACACCTTCAGACTCCCGGAAAAACTCAGCATGTTGGCCTTCCGCTAGGAATGTGCCAACGCCCGGATCAAAGCGGCGGCCATCGGGATCTGTTTTGCGTCATTGATTTCCATCCGCGTACCACCCTCCCATCGTAATACGAGTGCCGATGCTGTCGCAGAACTGGCCGCCGGTTGCGCCTGCTCCACCATCGCCTCCAGCAAGCGCACAGGCTGGGCTAATGCCTTCTTGCCGCGACGGCAGCGTTGCAGCCAGCCTGCCAGAGTCGAATACTTCAGACCCGTCACCTTCGCAAACTGGGTGGCCGACACTCCGCTGCGTTCAAACTCAGCCAGGATCACGCGCCGCTGTTCTTTGGACGTGCGCACCCGGCCCTTGCTGTCCATCGTAACCGGCACCGTTGGAATCGCAGGTGAACCAACGGGAGCCGGTGCACTGAAGCCACTCGTAGTTATCATAGCTCTCATATTTACGATAACTATGAGAACCCTCGCCAGAGGCGCTACGCGTGACGCTTACAGCTCACCAAAGATGAAGTGGCGAATGTCGTCCACCAGACCCGGCCCAAAAAATTGAAGGGCGCAAGTGATGAACAGGTGCGCAAACAACAACTCGGCGAGATCGGATTTTTCGAGAAGCGTCCCGCGACTAAAAGCCGGTTCTCATGCTCGTGAGAAGCCTCTGAAAATTCCATCCTTGTCAACCGCTTTGGCAAACTCATCGAAGTCCATGTTGGCAATCGAGAGATTATTGGCCACGCCGCCAAGAGCAGCAGCAGTGACGCGGAATGTCCGTCCCGGCTTGTCGTGCAAGTCTATAATCAGAACGGGATTGCCAGCGCGTGTTAGAGCAGTGCGGTCAACGATAAATACGAACGTGTGGGGTGAACGTTCCGAAAGCAATGACGGCAGGTCGGCTGCTGCTAGACCGTCGAACGCCCGGTCGCTGACAAAATCCAATTCGGGACTGAATTCGTCGTCAGGGTCTTGCAGGGTTTTGCACAGCGACCTCCAAGCTGCTTCGTCTGAAAAATCCGTCCGCAAAACCAAGGGATTTTCGGTTGCTGGAATTTTACCGGCCTTTGGTGCGACTGCCTTGGCCGTCGGTTTGGTGGGACCTTCCGAGGCTCGCGTGATTGGCTTGCCGGGCGTCCGCAGACAAGCCAGTGGCTCATTGGTTTCATTGGCCCGGATCGCGTCTTTCAAAAATTCCTCAAACGAGTCATACGCCTCGCGCAGTAGCTGGCTGTCCTTCCTTTCGATTGTTACGACTTTGTTGTGGCTTGAAAGGTCCAACGCAATCCAACCTGTTGAGCCATCCCACAAAAATGGAAAGTAGCGGCCAACAAGGACAGACATTTTGGGATTGTATTTCGCAGATTCCTTAAAACCCTTCGCATAAACTATTGCCCGTTTCAATTCGACAAAGTGATAGGCCCTTGAAGCAGTTTCTCGTTTAACACCCGCCAAAAGCAATGCCTTCCTTTCTGTTTCGCTTAACTGATATACTATCGGTGGCACGAACCCCGCGTTTACTGCGTCCAAATTTGTTTGAAGTTCCGTCCCGTTTCGCCACGAATAGAGCGCAAGAACCGGCTCAAGAAAACCCTCTATGCCTGCGCACTTCAAGTCGTTTCTAATCTGCTGGGGCGACAAACCAAGCCGCAGATTTTTGGCCAGCAATGGATTTCTGCCCAAGAGAGCAACTTCAAGTTGTTCAATTAACCCTCGCATAAATTAGTCCCTTACCGGGAAAATCTCGCGCAACTTGCGCAACATTTTTTGAGCACAATGGTTTCGATCTTTGTTCATGCGGGTTTGATTCGACTTTTGGAATCGTCGGTGTTTGAGTTTTGCTCTTGGTTCCGGCTACGCCGGGTTAGGGTATTACCACAACTGTATATGGAGTTTCAGGGTCGTCTGGAATTATGCCTTCAATCCGGTAGCAGGCTGAAATAATGCCACCCTGCACCCAATTCTGCCATTCAGGCACCGGAGTCACTCTTGCTCCAACGCCTCCAGCAGTCGAAGATGCGAACGGATATTCATCAAGGCTTTTACCCGGTCCAGCAGGACCATGCAGAGCGATGTAGGGGCCTATTGCGTCTTCTCTATTCAGAGGAACTTGCTCTGGCAAACAGCGCTCCAGTTCAGCCGGTTTGCCCATGAGAAAAGCAGCCGTAATGTTGTCGGCCACCTTTGGAATAATAGCTCTTGGCATGGGAATCACCTTGATGGGGTCATCCTTGGCCTTGTTTAATAGCTTTTTGGCATCTTCAATCAACTTTCGAACTGTCTTGCCAGCCTGTCGCAAAGTCGTTTTGGCGACTTCTTCCTCCGCCTCCGGTGCCGTTTCGCCAGCCGCTTCTCCCATTTCAGTTACCTGGGTAGCCTCGGCCTCCATAACTGTCCCTTCCTCCTCAACTTCAGCGCCAACGTCCACCACACCCTCCATTGAATCCAAGCTGGCGCTGATGCCTTCGTCAATTGAAAGCGAAATTAGGTCGTCATTCCCACTGGGGTCGGTTCCCATGACGGGATCATCTTGCGCATAGAGGTATTTATGAAGCGAGAGCGGGTCTTCCTGCTCCCCCTCGTAAGTATCCATCGTCCAAAATCTGCCCATGTCGGGTTTGTAATACCGTGCGCGCAGATAATACATTCCCAAATCCGAATCAAACTGCTCTCCCGTATACAGGTAATCATTCGGTGTGCTCCCGGTGGACGCTATTGTCGTGCCGAATGCGTCATACGCATAGGTATCCGTGATACTTCCGTTCGTGCTGGTCAGGAAGCGTACGCTCCCATGCCCATCCAGACCGTAATACGACGTGACGCTCGGCAGAAAGGTGTTCGTATCAAACTGCTGCTCGTTGATCAATGCCAGCCCATAGTTGTACGTCCGATCCAGATACGCCACGCTGTAATTGGCCGGCGTGATGCGATATTCCTCCACCACTTGCGGATATCCGGTCGGATTCCGGTCATCCACTTGGTAATATGTCCAACTGCTGAACCCGTCAGGCGTCTTCGAAATCCGATTGCCGTCCGCGTCGTATACGAACGTCACTCCCGAGGGGTTCGAATTAAGCAGCCGATTAAATGGGTCATAAGCATACGTATTCCCTCCCGAAATAGTCGTATTGCCGTTACCTGGGGAACCATTATCATACTGATCGGTTGTCAGCCAGTCATTGATGTCGTAAGTGTAACTCGTTGTCGGCAGTTGTGTAATGCTGGACTGCCGATTCGTCCGGTTGCCCACAGCATCAAACTGGTAAGCCACGCCGCCGACCCCGCTGATGGTTTCATTCGTCATCCGGTACAGGCGGTCATATGCCCAATTGTAATTCCGTCCCGTTGTATTCACAGTTTCTGCCAGGTTCGTCCGGCTGCCTGTTTTGCCGAGCTGATAATAAAAGCTGCCCAAGGCGCTGCCGCTGTGGTTCCATACCAGATTAGTCAGCCGGTTCAATGCGTCATACTGATACAGGTTTGTCACTCCGTTGCCGTAGTGCAGGCTTTGCAAATTGCCCACCGCATCAAACGTATAGCTGGCCGCCAGTTGCCCATGCGAAAGCACGTTCGTGATCCGGTTCAAGGCATCGTAGCCGTAGGCGAGATTCACCCCCTGAGCCATGCTCGATGACATGTTCGTCAGGTTTCCATCAACATCGTAAGCGTAATTCAGACCCGCTGTCAACGTGGCCGAACCAAGCCCGACACCCCCCTGCCAGGTCGAAACCTTTTGCTTAAGCCGATCTCTTGCATCATAAAAATACGTGGTAACAAATGCATTCGCCAGGCTGTTCATGCTCGCCCGCTGACCGGTCGGCGTATATGTGAAGCTTGCGTACGGCGTTCCCCCCACGCTTCGGTTGGTGAGGCGATTTAGGCTATCATATTCGTTGAAGATGATATTCCCGTCGAAATTGGTTTGATATACGAGATTGCCACCCACGTCGTATGTGAATCCCTCGGAATACGTATCCGGCCGAGTGTGCAATACTCGCCGGCCCATGAGATCATAGGCAAACAGATTGGTCCGGCCCAACGCATCAATCTGCATCGTCTCGTTCCCTGCTTCATCGTATCGATACTGCGTCACCGTTTGCTCCGCTTTTCCGAGCGCGTTCGTCACCGACGTCAACCGGCCCGCACCGTCATACCCAAACAAAGTCACTATGCCATCCTGATTGGTTTCCGCAACCTTGCGGCCTACGGTGTCAAATTCGGTGGACGTCGAGGTTCCATTCGCAAACCGGGTTTGCGCCTGCCGATTCAAGGCATCGAAAATGTTCGTCGTGGAATGGTTCGTCGCGTCGGTGAAGATTATCTGATTTCCATTCGCATCATACGTGTATTGAGAAACCATTTGTATCGGTGTGCCGAATGCGTTGGTCACAGCCAATCGGCGTCCCGCCACGTCGTAATCAAAGGCCGTGATCGTCCCTCGCGCATCAATTGTCTGTGCGACGCGCCCAAGGGTGTCGTAAACGGTGGTGTTCGTCGTGTCATCAGGATAAATGGTTTGGGTCAGGCGATTTAACGCGTCGTATACGTAAAGCGTGGGTTGGCCGGCCTTGTCAATGCTGCTGGAGCGATTTCCGTTGTTATCATAGAAAGACTGCTCCGTGGTATTATCCGGATACCTTGTCACTTTTAAACGTCCCTGGCTATCATAGGTGTAACTCGTTGTACGGCCCAGCGCGTCAATCGTCGCTTGCTGCCGGCCGTCGGCGTCGTAAACAGTCGTGTTCGTCCCACCATCCGGGCTGATTGTCTGCACGACCCGATTCATCCCGTCGTAAACATTCGTAGTTGTCGCGGCAGTCCAAGTTTGGTTCACGCGGTGCCAGACGGTTGAGGTCAGCCGGTTATTGTTGTCATCATAGGTAAACGAATTGGAGCTCACGATGTTATGGGAAGCATCCATCGTCTCTGTCCCGATAAGATTATTGTTCCCGTCGTATGCGTTCGTCGTGAGCGTCCCAATCCCATCCACCGAGCCCAACAGCAACGATCCGCTGTAGGAATTTTGCGTGCCATGACCCAACGCGTCCATGGTCGCCATCAGGTTGCCGGCATCGTCGTAAACATTCGTTGTCCCATTGCCCAATGCATCAATGCTGTTCGTCAAACGCCCTGCCGAATCGTAGAAAAACTCATTGCTATGGCCCAATGCGTCATACGAAACCAACACGACATTCAGATTGGTATCGTACACGTAGCGGTTCGTTGCGTAGGGTGAGCCATTGAAGTAGGTCACTTCGTTTGTCTTATTATTCCATTCATCATACTGCATCGTTGTGACCTGCCCTACCTGGTTCGTCTGCGCTGTGACATTCCCACGCAAATCATAGACATACGTATTGGTATACCCGCGGCGGTCAACCACGATTTCCATATCGTTCGTAGGGTCGTGGACAAATCGCGTTTTGTTCCCGTCCGCGTCCTGAACCGCGGCCAGCTTCCCGCTATCATCATAAAAATTCTTCGCCACCTGGGTTCCATCGGCATTCAGAATGCCCGTGATGTAGTGCGGGAAAAGAGAGTTTGTGTATGTGAATGAATTCGTCACATACGTTCCCGCGTCGCGGTCCACCAGCCGCTCCACTGCGATCAAATTGTCAGAACTGTCATACTCATACTTCACGGCTGGCGGGGTGTTTGTATCCGATACCCCCGCAGGGTCTCGCACGGCCGTGATGAGCCCATGCTGATTTCGCTCGAAGGTAATTTGATGACTCACGTTGTTCGACGCGGTAAACACGACTGAATCCAAACTGATGTCCGTCCGATCTCCCGCCAATGTTTTGATCTCGGTCAAATGAGGATCGCCGTAGGCATGCACGTAATGGCCGCCTCCTGGTTCATCGCCGTTTACAATGAAGTGGTCACCCAAATCGTCTCGATCCACGCGATATGTGGTTCCATCCTTATTCGTCAAAACAAAAGCTGGAAAATCATACGCGTCCATCGGTATTCCCGGCCCGGTTGCGTCCCAATAAAATAGACTCGGATTGCCTACCACACCTCCTACAATGGTCTCCAACCCGTTCTCTCCGAGAGCGCCCAACGTGGCGGTAATACCCGGCGCCGCGGTCCATACGGCCCGATATGTCCCATTGTCGCCCTGCTCCAAGCTGAAATAAAACGTAGTCCGCTGCCCATTCGGCAACGTCAGCGTCACATCCCGCCCGCCGCCAGAACGCTCACTGAACGTGTTTCCATCAAAATCCTCCACCTCATCCCTTGATTCATCCAAAGAAACATCCATGTCATTGAGGGAATAAGTCCAACCGTAACCGAAATCTCCACGAGTGGGTTTGAGCGAATTGTATGTTCGGACGACCGTCAAGGGAATGCCGTTTAGCGGCACCACAAGATCCTGCTGGCTGAAACTGAACTGCCCAATTTTCAGATTGGATTCCAATTCAATCTGCACGCTTGTGTCCGTCATTTGATAATCTCCCATCACGGTTAAGCGGAGATAGTACACACCATTCTCGATGGTTGAGAGATCGCAATTGGCAAGCAAAATCCCCGAAGCATTTGCGGTTCCCACACTGCCGGTTGAGGCAGGTGTCAGATCCCTCACGAGTGTTCCGTCGGCCAAATACAACCCAGCCTGCCAGGTTACATTACTGCCCAAGGAGTTGGTCGCGGTCCCGTATAAGTTAAACAATCCATCTCGGATAACGGTCACGTTAGTGGGGTTTAAATTTATCGTCCCGGAGGCGTTAACAATCTCATCCAAGTTCGCGATCAAATTCGTCCCGCCCGGCGGCACGTTCACGTCGATAGCTATCGGGTCAGAAACACCGACCTGCCCGTATTTGTCTGTAGCGGTAGCCACGAACACATTTCCACCGCCACCATTCTTGTAAAGAGCTGTCCAATTCGTGGTATAAACTCCGTTCACCCCGTTCGTCATCTCCGCAAACTTGTCGTTTCCGCAATAAACATCCACACGCACGACGTTTGGTGAGTTGGTTGTTGTGACGCTAATTGGCAAAATGGCGCCAGCGTCGGTCGTATACCCAGAATCGGGGCCGGTTATAGCCACCTCTGGGACGTCCGTAGCATCAATGTGAATGAGCACTGTTCCCCAGTTTGATCCTCCATGTCCGTCCACGACGCCATAATCAAAACCGTCAGATGGCAGTCCAGGATAACTTCTGACATTTCGCGGCGGCGAATAGCTTAGGTGTCGCCCGTTGTCGGTAATGGCGACCGTCCCATTGGTCATATCGTTATGTTTTTTGAACAAAGCTACGAGTTTCAAAGTATCACCGTTCGGATCGGAGTCATTGGCCAGCGGATCCAGAATATTGTTCTTACTGTTTGCTTGCACCGAGAATGTGTCATTTGCCGTCACCGGCGGAAGGTTGGTAGCCGCAGACGGTGTTTCGTCATAATTGTAGGCGGATCCCGTTAAATAAATTGAATAACTTCCACCATTTTTCTCATTATCCTTAATCACCAGATTCCCCACGCTATCGCCGTGCGATGAGGCATTAAAAATCATCTGAACATTCGTCGCCAGCCCCGGAGCCAAAGGGCCGCCTATCAGATTGCTGACAGAATCCGCTGACAGATTAAAGTCGCCGGACATGCTGATGTTGGTGATTGCCACCGGGTAATATCCCGCATTTGAAATCACCAGCACAGCGTTCGTCGGAATGCCTGGAACGGTTTGTGGAAGGGCAACAGTTCCGCCGTTGGGAACATTCGTCCCCTGGTAAAATGCATACAGCAATGGGTCGTCCGTTTGGTGAGTGTCCAAGTTTGGAATTATATGAACCAATACCGGTGGCGATGCGTTCGTCTGGCCGTTCACATCAACCCCGATCGCGGTGATTGAAGAATCACCCAGTGTCGGCCAATTGCTGGCCAAATAGGTGTTGGTGTAGAATTCCGCACCATCAAACACGAGCGGATTGTAATAAGGAAATGAAAGCCCGTTTGTCGTAATAGAGGCAACATAGCCCCCCTCGATACCCACACTTCCACCCGTGATCTTCGCCACGTATTGAATATTTTCGCCGACAGCAAACACACTGCCATTTGTGGGATATATCAATTGCACCGTCGGCACGGCGTCTGTGGGAAATGTGCTCGCCTGAAGACATACGACCTGGTTTGATCCGGTGTCCGGCGTCAACACAACGGTACCGAAACTGACGCCACCGGTCGTTGCATGGAAGGTCACCCCAAGATTTGCCAGCCCCCCTGGAGCGATGACATCTCCGACCACATTGTTGGACAACGTAAAGTCGCCATTGGTCGAGGCTGCTGTAATGGTAAACGCTTTTGACCCTGCATTGGTAATGGTTAGCAAAATGTTTGTGGCAACACCTTGCGTTGTCGTCGGGAACACCACCGCTCCTTGATTCGGCACCTGTTTCTGATCATTCCAAATTTGCATCGCGGCACCCTCACAAGTAAGTTGCAAATCATAATGGTTCGATGTCTGCTGCTCGTCAAAGATTGAAACCACTTCGACCACATAATCGCTATTCTCGTTGCACGTGTAAGCTAACGAGACGAGATTATTGATGGCAGAATACGATGGCTCGGTTTGCGCCACCACCGTGTCCGATGTGGCATCTCTCAAAATGAGAATGAAGGGGGCATCGGTCTGCGTTAATTGCAAATCAATTTTTTCGCCAGATTGCCCGGAAAATATATAATATTCGGCTGCGTGGCCCGGGAGCTCTCTTGATTCCGTATTCGAGTCGGGCAAAATCTGTTGACCCTGATAAATCTCACCGCAACCAAGGTCAAATCCCCAGTCTTTGTAAACAGGTGTGGCTGTGACATTCAAGCCACCGGAGGTCGTGGCACTCGCGCTTATGGTGTCCTGTCCATTTTGCGCGTTTGTATATGTGAATGTTGCGATGCCATTTGCGTCCGAAAGTATGTCTTGGGACTGGCCAGAGTCGGGGCCATCCGTAACTTCAAAATGAACTGTGGCGTTGGCTGCCGGAGTGCCGTCCGGATTTAACAACAATGCACTGACTGTCGCCGCTGTATTTGTGCGGGCGGCAATCCCTTCGGCCGGACTAAGCACCAACGAAGGTGACTGCACAAAAAACGTGACATCTGCCGAGCTGCTCACTTGCCCATCATCGGCCGTTAGCCGAAAGAGATAAGTCCCCGGTAAAGCGAAGGTGACTATGGAGGTCGGATCGCTCATAGAGCCAAAATGTGCGTTATTCGTATCGCCGTTTGGTACGCTTAAAATGGTCCAATAGATATTGGTAGTGCTAAACGGCAGCCCGTCATCACTTACATTTCCCTGCAAGGATATTATATTTGTATTGATTATCCGGTTCGTCCCGGCTGACACAATCGGGGCTGCGTTTTGTAAAACGTGAATTGTTACAGTTTTATTTGAAGTGTATTGACCGTCAAATGCACTGAGTTCCAGCACGTAGTCGCCTGGTTCGGAAAACCCTGCCAGGGTATTTGTTCGTGAGGGATCCACAATGTTTGCTTTTGCGGGACCACTCACAACGGTCCAATAGTTGCTCGTGACGGTATTGATTTCGCCATCATCGGAAACAGCGCCAGTAAGCTGCACGGCTGACGGGCTCACGCCAGAAAGACCCGAAGGTATAACATTAGCGCCTTCCCAGGGACCGCCCATCTCGGCTATTGGATTAACTTCGAAGGCAGTCCCGTTCCAATGCAGCCTATAAACGTATCCCTGTCCACTTTCAGAGGTCGCTATTATATCCCCTTCCAAACCTTGGAACGAAGCCGCTGAAGCACCGTGAACACCATTTCCCTCATCCGCTCCAAAGAAACTCTCCCCTTGTGGAACCACGCGAATGTCTTCACCACCGACGCCCAGATTAAATTCGGTCACAACCCCGTTGGTGTCTATGGCAAAAATTGGCAGCGTAACGTCGTCACCACCAACGAGGATGCGGCCGGCCCAAGGCCCGTATTTGCTAACATCGTCGGGGATGGTCGTAATGCCTTCGTAATAATCGCCGCCCGTCACATCGGCCACAAACGTCGCTTGACCTGCTGAATTCACGCGCCATATGTGACCGGTGCGGTCTGAGGTGATGGCTGACACGATCAGATCTCCTCCCCAAACCCCAGTGCGATCAACCCAAAGGCCTCCACGGAGGAGCCCTTGGCTGATCGGAGTGCCGTCCGCATTGGTCCTTGTGAGAACGAGCCAGGCATTCGACTGAACATTTCCGTCGGAATCTGTCCATTGATTGGTGCCGATAGCCGTGCCATCCGGTTCAATCCTCATAATCTGGCCGTCAACGCCATTTCCACAGAACAACTCCCCGGCTTTGAAACCGCCCATGGTGTTTCTTACGGTTGCAATGTACACCTCGTCATTCAAATTAGAGACAGTCGAGAAATTTGTCACCCACCCGTTGGTGTAGATCAGGACAAAACTTGGGTCACCGTGGACGGATGCGATAAGACAATTGGAAGGAGCAAAATAATCAATCCCACTCGCAAGTTTGCTTTCTGTCTCTGCTATAAGTGAAATTGGAACCGTTTGAACCATATTCGAGCCAGCCGCTGCGGGCAGAATCAACGTTTGGTTCGTTCCCGCATCCACCTTTGGCGGCTGGTTGGCTGGCAAGACTGTTACCGTAACATTGCTCGTAACCGTAAATTGAGAATCGCTCACGGATAATTGCAAAACGTAGACCCCCGTGGACCAAAAATAAGCGCTTGTGATTGGCAGATTTGAATCTATGAAAGTAACATTTGTTCCGCCGTTCAAATTGGTCCATGTGCTCGACAATGTGCTGCCCACCGGCAGGCCATCGTCCGACGCGAATCCAAGCAAGGGTACCGAATTTGTCGAGAGGTAAATAGTTTCACTCAGGCCAGCATCAACGAGCGGCGGCTGATTCACGGGTTCGACAATGATCGTAATGTTGGATGAAACCCCGATGGCACCCGTATCATCCACTGCTGTTGCATTCAGGTGATAGGTTCCTTCAGCCACATTCGTCCATGTGATAGTGAATAGACCGCCAGAGTTCGTGGAACCAATGAAATTTGTTCCGTCGTAGAAGCTGACGTTGGTGATAGTGGCGTCATCACCCAAAGCCGTCGCCGAGATCGCGATATTAGTCGGTGAAAACGTAAAAATCTGGCCGTTGGTGGGACTGAAAATCCGGACAGTTGGAACATTCCTGACGTGAATTGCGACGGGGACGGATGTGGCCGTATTACTGACGCTATCCATCGCGACGGCGGTTAAATTAAAATTTCCCGCTGTCGTGGGAAGCCATGGGATCTGATACAAACCATTTGTCGAGTTCGTCACCGCCGCATATCCAATGCTTTGAGATCCGACGAAGAACTGGACCCATTTGATTGAAACCCACGGCGTTGAACCACTTGCCGAGGCGCATATAAGCACATTGGAGCGCGCTACCACCGTCTGAGTGTTCGTTGGTGACATTATACTCACACTTGGTGGAGGCGGGGTTCCCCGCGGGGGGAGGTAGCTGATCCGAAGGTCTGCAAAATCGTCTCCACCGACGTCCCTGTATCGTACCGCCAGAAGATTATCACCTTCGTGCCAGACCGACGGCGAAACGCCGGAAAGTATTACGCTATCGTTTGTTGCGCATCCACCGTGCACAAACCAATTAGTCTCGAACCACGCCCTCTGCAATATTATATTTGTGTCATCATTGGTTGCAAAAAGAGTGAGACTGACGTTCGTCGGCGTGATGAGGGCTCCGTTGATAAAAACCTGAGCCGCATCGTCGAGAGCCAGACCCAATGTCAAATTGGTCGTGCCGGTTGGAACATTGAAATGGCGCCGGAGCAGGAGGTCCGAGTAAAGAGGCCAATAGGTTTTTACTGTGTTAGTATTATTCAAGCTGTAGGGGCAGATCCCATTGATCGTTCCGAATGCCGCCCGGGCGTTGGTGAAGCCAGAGTCGTCAAAACCAACCATGTAGAAATTCGTAACATCGTTATTGCTCACGACTTGATATAAGTAATCGCCAGCTTCGTAGGGGAAAGCATTTGTCGCTGACGCCCAGTCGAATTCGCCTCCATCCACAATTCCGTCCCCGTTGGTGTCCGCCGTGTAATCTGGGATGCCATCCCGGGCTGTGTCATCGGCGTTGCTGCTGGTGTCGAGTGCAACGTAGTGATAGCCTATGTCGACAAGAGAATTTGTTTCCTTAACCTCATTCGTTTGGGTCGTGAAATGATACAAACCGACCATATCTGCTGTGATGTCGCCGGCGTTGGTTAGAACTGAGTTTGACGGAAGATAAAAACTGCCGAGCGGGCCCGTTTGCCAGTTGAAATTTACTGATGTTTTGTTGTTCGTGCCGCCAACCGGCGATGTAGCACTGGTATAAGCGTTGAACGCGAAGTCTGTATTTGTGACATCTGAAACAAAATGGTCGCCATTGGTACTGATTGTCGCGTTATCGAAGGAGCAATCCCTGACGCTAATCGGAATTGCGCTGAAGCTGCGTTGGAAATAGAGCAACCCGTCATGCCACGTACAATTGCGCATGATCCACTCGTCCCCTGGGTATCCCTGAACCTGTCCCATTTCCGTCCCCAAAATCAGGCAGTTAGTGAAATAAGCACTGAGAATATACCCTCCATTGTTGCCGCCGATTAAAACCGAATCATTGGCCCTCACAATCAAATATCCGCTGGAATCACGAAATAGCTGTTCACCCCAGGACAAAACTGAGCAAGTCGTAAAATTGAACCGCAATTCCGGCGAAAGGGTCACGTCGTGCAAATTCTGGTTGGCCGTTCCGATTACTCCGATTATGGCCCAGCTTTTTGTCCAGTTTGTATTGCCTTCCTGGACGGTGCTAGCTCGCACAAAATAATCAGGAGAATTGAGATTCCCTTGAAAAGTCGCGATCTGTTTGTCAGCCATGTGCACGCCGTAAGTATCTCCTCCTGCCGTGTACCATCCCACCGCGGTTCCCGCCGTGAACGTCACGTTGCTATTCATGGTCACGCCCGAAAATCCGTAATCCATTGGATCGTAATGGTACCCCAAATCTGGTAAATCGGTGTCACGCTGAACCGTCGGGCTCAATGTCAACACAGCGTTAAAGTTTGTATCTTGATAAACAACTGGAGGATACGTCGTTTTCTGCTCCAAGGCTCTCAGAGTATTTGGGTTGATGTTCGTGGTACCAGCATCACGGTAAGGACTATTTGTTACCAAATAGTAACCCCCTCCGCCAACTACCTGAAATACCCCGCTGCTGCTGCTGACCGTCGCCACGCTTTGGGTCGTGCAACTTCCCATGTTGGTGACAGCGGAAAATAAACAATTGGTAAGGAATAAGTTCGTGCCGATGTCCTTGTTGAGCCAGATCGCAACGTCAGAGGTAAGTTGTTCCACGTGTCCAGTGGAAATTGAACCCGTAAAATTGGTGAGTACAGATTCAAACAAGGCATTGCGAATGCTGAAATTCGCGTTCGTCGCAGCAATGCCATCGGCACATTTGACCAATTGCACGTCGCTTAACACATGGTTGCTTTGTCCGTTAATGACAATAGCTGCCTGTGCATTCAGGATTCGGAGATTTTCGATGTTCAGGTTGGTTTGAGCAGAGGTGCCGTCGAAATAAAGGGCTTTGGATGCGTAAAAATTGTTTCCGGGATTTCCACCTGATCCGCTAATAGGTTCTCCAACAGTATTGTCATCCTTAGCCACCATTACGACGGGGCTGTAAGGGGCGCCCTGCCAAGTGACTGGCGTATTCACTGTGAGACTGACGCCACTCGCATACTTCAAAACCGTGGCGCCCTCGAAGGTTGTATTTGTTCCGTAAAGATTACAACTCCCTGATAAATAATATGTTTGGTCGGTTTGAAATACGTAATTCGTTTGGGTTGTATTGACAGAGTTGTAATCGAGCACGAAGGCCGGCCCATGTATCGGCAGACTGGCAATTTTTATTTGTTTTGTGCCAACCTTTGCTAGCGGCTGTGGCGGTAAAACGCGCTTTAGCGACACGACATTTACCACGGAATTCGAAAACTTCATCAGATTGGCTTGGGAGGCTGGCAATGCGTCAAGCTCTTGCGCAATTTGTGGCACTGGAACTTCCTCGATCAGGAACTGTCGTCCATCTATTGTGGTCCACTCCTTTGACACTGAGCAGCCGTTTGCGCTATTTCCCATTAAGAACGCACGACCGCGACCGATTTTCATCGTGCGAAAACACAGGGTAGCATCCGGTAGCTGCCCATCTGGCACAACATTGTTCACCGAAACTGTCGGCGCAGGAGGAGA
>Ga0157370_10005292_pt1 | contig 14492 bp, 15 predicted proteins | sample C35metaG_FD_113463 | JGI IMG/M metagenome (GOLD analysis project Ga0157370, IMG submission 113463) | Corn rhizosphere microbial communities from Kellogg Biological Station, Michigan, USA - C3-5 metaG | ecosystem: Host-associated > Plants > Roots > Rhizosphere > Soil | place: USA: Michigan...
ATGGTTGCCGGGGACAAATTTTTCAAATAGTCGTCAGCTGGAACATGGCAGCGATGTTTACGTCGGCGGATTGGCGCAAGATCGAAGCGACGTTTTACTTCAACGCCGTCTGCCGGCCATGGCACGAAATTCGTTTGAACGAAGCGATTCTGGCACCGGTCAATGCTCTTGCTGTCGCACCAGTTGCTGCAGATGTTCGTTGCTTTCCAACGCCTGGATTTTTGGATTGCCGAGCAGGCTCATGAAATCCCCGTCCTGGATGGCCTTCATGATGACCGGATCGCTCAGGACGGCCTGGATTTGCGGGTCGGACTGCAGGCTCATGATCGACTGCACGGCCGCTGGATCCTGCGCCAGGCTCTTCTGCAGTTGCTGAATGTTTTGGCTCATGGCGTCTTCATGCGCCGGTGTGCCTGAAGAACCCGCCGAACCCGAGGCTTCGCCGCTGTAGACGATGCGCACGATGTTCGCCTGAGCGACATGCACGGTGCCGATGCTGGACGAGACGATGGTGTACACGCCGTCCTCCAGACCCTGGATCTCGCCGTGGATGCGGCTGCCGTCTTTGAGTTCGATCGTTGGCGACGCCAGAGCGGGGGAGGCGAGTCCAAGCACGGCGGCAGCGAGGCAGGTTGGAAACAGGATTTTCATGGGCGTCGCCAGGATGCATCAAGCCGGATCATCCTACTCCTGGCGAACGGAAATGGGGGAAGAATGGGCGCGGCACTTGTTACTTCACCATCGCACGATAAGTCGCCACCACATTGCTGAAGCGCATCCCGAAAGCGACGACGTCGCCCTTCGATGAGCCATCGGCGGCGATTTCGCCTTCCATCAGCAGATAGGCATCGCACATGCCGCCGGTCAGATCGATGCGGGCCTTGTTGCCGCTGAACTTCGCCACGCCATGCGATGTGGTTCGCAGCGTGGTGGAAAGATTGTCTTTGCGCACGAACTCGACTCGCACGGCATCGGGATTCATGTCGCCAAGACAGGAATCACCGGCCTGCTCGGTGATCCGCATGTCGATTGCGCCGAGATTGTTGCCGGCGCTGTCGGCGAACTCGACGTGCCATGGGATGCCTCGCGGGAATTTGCCGCGCAGAGCATCGATCGGCGAATGTCCATCCGCATGGACCGCGCCGGCAGCAACGAGCGACACGGCGATGGCTAGGCGTGCAGCGATTCTGCGCATGAGGTTGCTCCCGGCAATCCGACGCTGCAGTCTACGGGATAGCCGAGCGGATCGCCTTGGCGTTGTATCATGCGCCGGGGACTCCGACCGGCTACTGCCTCGTGCGATGGCTCATATCGTTCTGATCACGCATGTCTACGACAATTTCCGCGATCGGGATTTTCTGCTGCGCAGTCTCGCCGGCAGTTGGCTCGATGCGGGGCACGATGTCAGTCTGGCGGAAGGCCTCGGCGGCTGGCCCGCTGCGGACGCCGCCGTCATGCACGTCGATCTCTCGGTCGTGCCTGCTGCGTATGCCGAAGCGGCGAAGCGCTATGCGGTCGTGATCAACGGCGCTGCCGTCGATGTGCGCAAGCGCCGCGTCAGCCGCAACCTCGTAACGCACCACGACGACTGGACCGGCCCGGTCATGATCAAGACCGATCTGAATTTCAGCGGCATTCCTGAAAAGCGTGCGGCCGAGTGTTTCCGGCGCGATCGCAAACCCGCGGATCTGCCGCCTGGCCCGATCGTGTCGACGACGCGGCCGTATCCGGTGCTCGGATCGGCAAACGAGGTCCCCGACGATGTTTGGGACAACCCGGGCTTGGTGGTCGAACGTTTTCTTCCCGAGCAGGATGAACACGGCTATTGGGTGCGCGCCTGGGTGTTCTTCGGCGATCGCGAACGCTGCACGCGCTATCGCGGCACGCATCCGATCGTGAAGAGCGAAACGATCGTCGCACGAGAGCCGGCACCGGTGCCCGATGAACTGCGCGCCGAACGCGCGCGGCTCGGTTTCGATTACGGCAAATTCGATTTTGTCGTGCGCGACGGCCGGGCGATATTGTTCGACGCGAATCGCACGCCGTCGGCGCCGCCGCCGAGTCCCGAAATCGATGCGTCGAATGCACATCTGGCCGGCGGTCTCGAATTCCTGCTGAGGCAATGATGGCCGACGACATGCCCGCTGCGGCACCACGCGATCATTTTTCGAAGATCGCCGCGCATTGGTCGCATTTCGGCCCGCCGCTGCGGCCTTCGCCCGACGATACGGCAGCGATCCAGCGCGCGATCGGCGGACTGGGCGCAGGCGCGCGCGTCGTCGTGCTCGGACTGACGCCCGAGATCATCGGCTGCGACTGGCCGGCCGACGTGCGTCTTTCGGCCGTCGATCACAGTCCGAAGATGATCGCGGCGTTGTGGCCGCCCGAGCGCGGTCCGAACGACGCGCAAGCCTTTCTTGCCGATTGGTGCGCGATGCCGATGGCGCCGGGCACGATTGATCTCGTCGCCGGCGACGGCTGCTATGTGCTGCTCGCTTATCCGGATGGCTATGAGAAGCTGACGCGCGCCGTGTGGAACGTGCTGCTGCCCGGCGGACGGTTTGCGATCCGCGTGTTCGTGCGGCCCGACCGCGCCGAATCCATCGCCGACATTGCCATGGCCTTGACGGCGGGAAGGATCGGTAGCGTGCATGCGCTCAAGTTGCGCTTGCTTGCCGCGGTGCATGGTGCGAGCGGCATGGGCAGTCGTCTCGATGATGTGTGGCAGGCGTGGAAGTCGCTGCCGGCGTTGCCCGCGGCGCTCGCGGGAGTTCGCGGTTGGACGGCGGAGGAGATCGCCGGTATCGAGTCGTACCGAGGCATGCAGGCGCGCTATTTCCTGCCGACGCTGTCCGAGTTTCGGCACAGCGTTGCGGCGTGCTTCGATGAAGTCGAATGCAGCTTCGGCGCTCACGAACTCGGCGAGCGCTGTCCGACGCTCGTGTTCGTACGGCGCGAATGAACGCGTCGCGATGAACTTCATGCCTACGCGCGACCAGAACAGTGCGTCACCGGCAAAGTCGGTGGCTTCGCGCTGGGATCCGCGCGCACCGACGTTCGCATCGCAGAACGGCCGCGTCGCACCGTTGTCGAGCCAGGAATGCGTGTTTCTCGTCAAAGGCGACGACACGCCGCATGTGATGACGATACAGGTATTGCAGGCGCTCGATCAGTGCCGCGAGTTCCGCACGCTCCACGACCACGCCGCGCGCGTCGAAGCGAGCGTGGCCGGGCTCGCCGGCAACGGCGATGCAATCCGGCGCGTGCTCGACGGTCTCGTGCAGCGCAAGCTGCTGCTGCGCGACGAGGATTTCCTCGGCCGCCTGCGCAGCACGCCGCGCCGCGTCGCGCCGCCGCTGCGCGCCGTCTGCATTCGCGCTTGCGATCGGCCGGAATCTTTGGCCGGCCTGTTGGCCTCGCTGACCGACTATGAGCGACGCCATCAGGCCAAGCGCCGCTACGTGCTGATCGACGATTCCACGTCAGCGGCGAACAGCCACGCGCAGCGCGACCTCGCAGGCGGATTCGCGCGCTCGAGCGGATGCGAGGTGGCGTACGTCGGGCGCACCGAATCGACACGAGTGGCCGAGCGGATCGCCAGGGCCTGCCCCGAAGCGCGCGATGCGGTCGGCAGCATATTGTTGCGCGACGCGCACGCGCAGGCGCGACGCTTCGGCGGCGGCCGCAGCCGCAACCTCGCGCTGCTGCTGTCGGCTGGCGCGCGCCTCGTGCTGCTCGATGACGACCTGCGGCTGCCGCTGCGGCGGCCCGACTTCGCGCGCAGTGGACTCGACCCGAATCCCGACGCGAACGCATGCGTTCGTTTCTACGCCGACATGCAGCAGGCGCTCGCCGGCGGCAGCGAAATCGATGCCGACCCATTCGAGCTGCACCTCGACGTCTGCGGCCAACCGCTCGGCGCCTGCACGCGCGGCGACTACGATTTGAAGCGCGAAGCGCTGCGCGGACTGAGCCTCGATCGTCTCGGACTGCTCGACGCGAACGCGCACGTCGTCACGAGCCACCACGGCAGCTGCGGCAGCTCGCGCAGCGAATCCACGCTATGGCTTTACCAGGCTATCGATCGCCTGGGCCGCGAAGAACACTGGCAGGACCGCGAGAGCTATTACCGCAATAGCGACGCGCATTTCATCCTGTACGCGGTCAGCAAGGCGCGCGTGATCGATGTCGCGGGATTCACGCCGTTCGCGTTCGACAACAGTGCGCTGTTGCCGTGCACGAATCCGGTCGGCCGCGCCGAAGACAGCCTCGGTGCCGCATTGACGCGTTACTGCCGGCCCGAGTCGGTCGCGCTGGAGCTGCCGGTTGCGATCGGACATGTGCAGGAATCGCTGCGCGCGCGCTTTCCGATCACCCGCCAAGCCAATACGCCGCGCGTCAATGATTTCCTGCGCGAATTCGTAAAGCGGCAGTTCGGCATGCCTGCAGCGGAAGAGCCCGGCCAACGCCTGAGCCTGCTCGCGCACGTCATGCGCGATCTCGCCCGTGCCAGCAGCCGTGCGCGCATCGACCATTTGCGCGAGTACCTGCATTTCGTGCACGCCGGCATCATCGACCGTCTGCAGCACCAGCTCGAAGCCACGCCCGATGCGCCGGTGTACTGGCAGGCGGATGTCCGTGCGATCGTGCAGACCAACGCGAAGCGCCTGCTCACGGGCACCGCCGCGCCACGTCTGGCCGAGTGGCCGATGGACCTCGATGCTGCCGGCTGCGCGAACGCGCTGAGTTCCGAGCTCGAGGCGATGGCCGATGCATGCGAGCACTGGCCGGCGATGTGGCGATACGCGGCGGACGCGGGCGAAGGACTACTGTCCGCCGTGGCTTGACGCCATGCCCCGCGAGGTCGTGGGACGCCGCTGATCGACGGTCGTCACTTGCCTCGGGCAAATCGGCGCGCAACTCTGACGTTATCATCAGCGTCCGACCAACGACCGATTGCGCCCGTGACAGCTACTCTACCGACAAACGGCATGTGCGCGCCGTTCAAGAACGTCACCGCCGTGAGTGCACTGCGCGAGGCACTCGTGACGATGCTCGCCGCAATCGCTACCCTGCTTTGCACGCTGACGATAGCCGAAGGCTCCGGGCCTGCGGTGCTCGCGGTCGTGCTGTGTCTCTCGCTCTCGCGCAGCCAGCTCGATCGCGATTCGCGGCATAGATTCGAGGCCGCGGTTGCGCTGCCGGTCGTCGGCGTCGCCGCGCTCGGCGTCGGCTTTCTGCTGCTGCATGCGCCATGGCTCGGTGCTGCGGTATTCGTCGCCGGCATGTTCGTTTCGATCTGGTTGCGCCGGTTCGGGCCCGATGCGCAACGCGCAGGATCGCTGATCGCGCTGCCGTTCGTGGCTCTGCTCGTGACGCCACCGATGCCGACGACGCAAGCGGGCCCGATCCCGGCGTTGCTCGTGCCGATCGCCGTCGCGCTGCTCGCATTGCTCTGGGTCAGTGCGCTGCATGCGCTGGCTCGACGCACCGGTTTTCTGCCGCCGCCGCGACTACGGCGGCCGCCGGCGATCGCATCGGCAAGCGAGAGTTCGCTGCGCCCGATCGCGAGCACGCGCATGGCGATCCAGATGGCCGTTGCACTCGCGCTCTCATTCACCATCGGCTACGTATTCTTTGCAGATCGCTGGGCCTGGATCGTGCTGACGGCATTCATCGTCATGAGCGGAAATCGTGGTCGACTCGATGTCGCGTACAAGAGCGTGCTGCGCGTCGGCGGCGCCGCGGCCGGCACGGTCTTCGCGCTGTCGATCAGCCGACATTTGCCCGCGCACGGCGCCGGCACGGGCGCATTGATCCTCGTTATGGTCTTCGTCGGCGTATGGCTGCGCCCGCTCGGCTACGCGTGGTGGGCGCTGTGCGTGACGATCGCGCTCGCGCTGCTGCAAGGTTTCAACGACGCGACGCCGACGCAGATATTGTGGCTGCGGCTCGAGGAAATCGTTGTCGGCGCGATCATCGGTGTTGCTACGGCATCGTGGCTGCTGCCGATACGTTCGACCGCCGTGCTGCGCAGGCGCATAGCGGATGCGCTGAGCTCGCTCGGCAGTGCGCTCGATCCCAAGACGAATCCGCGCACATCCGATGGATTCATCGCAGCGATCGCCAGCGTCGAACAACTCGCGCCGGCATTCCGTGCCTGCCGTTTGTTTACGCGTCGCCTGCACCGCGTGCAACCGGCCGACTGGATCGACACACTCGCCGCGTGTCGAACTCGCGCCGTTGCGTTGATCAAAAGCGGGGCAACGGCGACGGACGTGCGCCGTGCAGTCGGCACCGCGCGCAAAGCGCTGCTCGAACCCGTCACGTTGCTGTCGGCATTGCAGGAACTGGAGCGGTCGCTGAACTCGCCCGTGCCCGCATAGGCCGGCGCCCAAGATCGCGCTGACCCAGCTTTGGGTTCTTCGTCTGTAGAATGCACGCGCAGCCTTTTCCGAGGACCACCATGGACAGACGCCGCTTCCTGGCTACCGTCGGCACCACGGCCGCTTTGAGCGGACTCGGCGCCGACCGCGCCTTGGCCGATGATCGCGCCGCGACAACAGCTGCCCACTTCGACGCAGCCACGGTCAAGGCGATCCGCGATCGCATTCAGCCGATCCGCTCGGACGAATATGTGGCGCGCCAGGAACAGGCGCGCCGGCTCATGAAGGACAACGCGATCGACGCGATCTTCGTCGAGGGCGGGACGACGCTTGCGTACTTCACCGGGCTGCATTGGTGGCTGAGCGAACGCCTGTTCGCGATGGTGCTGCCGCAGCATGGCGATCCGTTCTTCATCTCGCCGAAGTTCGAGGAAGGCCGAGCGCGCGAGAAGCTCGGCAATGACGTCAAGTTCTACACCTGGGAAGAACACGAAAAGCCGATCGAACGGATCCGCGACGGAATGAAGGACCGCGGCCTGCTCGGCGCGACGCTCGGCATCGAGGAAACGACGCGCTATTACGCCGTCGAACAATTGCAGCAACGCCTGCCCACGCTGAAATTGCGCAGCGCGCCGCCGGTCACGGCCGGTTGTCGCAGCGTCAAGTCGCCGCACGAGATCGAACTGATGCAGGTGGCCAACGACATCACGAAGCAGGTTTATCTGCAGGCGCAACGCGAGTTGCGCGAAGGCATGAGCGAGAAGGAGCTCGCGGCGATTATCGCTGCGCGCTACGAAGAATTCGGCGTCGAGGGCGATGCCCTCGTGCTGTTCGGCGAGGCTTCGGCGTATCCGCACGGATTGAAAAAGGACGTGCTGCTCAAGGAAGGCGACATCGTGCTGATCGACGACGGCTGCAAGGTCGAAGGCTACGGTTCGGACATCACGCGCACATGGCGTTCGGCAAGCCCGGCGCCAAGATGCAGAGCGTGTTCGAGATCGTGCGCGGCGCACAGGGCGCGGCGCTGAAGGCCGCGCGGCCCGGCGTGCCCGCGGAAAAAGTGGACGCTGCCGCGCGCGGCTACATCGCCGATCACGGCTATGGGCCCGGTTACAAGTACTTCACGCATCGGCTCGGTCACGGCATCGGCATGGACGGCCACGAGTGGTTTTACCTGGTCGGCGGCAACACGCGTCCGCTGGCGCCGAACAACATGTTCAGCAACGAACCGGGCATCTACATCATCGGCGAATTCGGCATACGCACCGAAGACGAGATGTTGATCACCGAAGACGGCGCGCGCCTGATGCTGCCGCAGGCGAAGAGTTTGCAGGAGATTTTTTGAAGGCGTCGGCGGAAATGCTGCGCCCAAGCAGGTAAAGTACTGCCAATGAGCACGGGCAGGGCGGCGACCATGCAACTCGCGCAGAGTGATTGCGAATGACAACGAAGCCCAAACCGCGCGGTCCGACAACGGTTCAGGACTGGCTGACGTACGTGCTCGTGGCGGCCGTTGCCGCGTGGCTTGCGTCCTACGTCGACGGCTCATTAATGGCCAACTACGCCACGGCGCGTTTTTGGGAGACGTGGGCCAGCAGCGGCAGCCCGCTGGCACATTGGGCTCCGCTCGTAACGTTCGCCTTGCTCACCGGCATCGTGCTCGGTCTTATCATCGCCTGGCTGTTCCCACAATCCGTGGCAATGAAGGTCGCAGCGATCGCGGCTGTACTGCAGCTGGCCGCAGGCGTGCCTTCCGGGTCCATCATGACCGGCATCGTGCTCGCGGCCGGCGTGCTGGCCGGCGCGCTGCCGGCGCGCACACGTTGAAGCCTTCGCGCGCGATCACGCGCTCCTGCGGTTTTCCCCCGTTCGCAAGCAACGGTTCATGTAAGTGAGAGCAGGATTCTGGTGTGCTGCCGCATGCCAGAACCGGTGCGACGCCTGCTCATCAGTCGATAGGAGGAACCTGTATGCGCACGCAATTGCTGATTCCCACAATGCTCGTCTTTGCCGCGGTATCGCTGCAGGGATGCAACCAGCAAGCCGATACCGCCGCCAAGGCGCAAGCCGATGCCGCCAAGGCCCAGGCCGATATTGCCAAGGCGCAGGCCGATGGCCAGAAAAAGATCGTCGATGCGCAGGCGAAACTCGATCAGGTCGTCGCGCAAAACAACAAGAACATCGTCGGCGCGCAAGCGGACGCCCAAACCCAGGCGACCAAGGATCAAAATGCGCCACCGCCGGCCGATAACGCGGACGTCGTCAAGGCACGCAACGAGGCCGAAAACAAGATTGCCGATGCGCAATACGACGTCGACAAGGCGAAGGCAGAAGCCGATAAAGAGGTCGCCGATGCGCGTTGCAAACCGCAAACCGGCAGTGCACATGACACGTGCGCAGCCAATGCGAAGGCCGCGTATGACTCGGCGGTCGCCGCGGCGAAGGCGAAAAACGACGCCGCGCACGCTGCGCACCCGTAGCTTGCGAAATGCCGTCGCGTCGCGGTCGCGGCGCGACCGGCACAGGAAGATCGCCTGAATGGAATGGAGGTTCTTATGCGCACACGTTTTCTGCTGACGCTCGGAATCGCCGCGGCCATGACCACGGGCTGCATGAGCGACGTGAAGACGTCGGACAATACACAGACCTACGATTGCTCGGGACCCGGCAAAGGCTGGGGCGATTGCACGGCGAAAGCCGACGCGGAATGTGGCGCGAACAAGTACGCGGTGGTATCGCGCACCGGTGAGTCGGGTGGAAAAGCCGCCGCCGGCAACACCGAAATGAAGCGCACGATGGTTGTCTCCTGCAAACGCTAACAGCACGCGGGCCGGAAGTCCGAGGCGACACAGATCAGTAATCCGCTTGCCCGAAAGGCGCATCCCGCTTGCTGACGAGCAAGCGGGAGCTGCCGGTGCGCGGTCTTCTGCCGCGTCGCGCAAAGAACCTTCACTCCTTGAAGAGCCGGCCGCAAGCCGCCTGACGCACGTGTTGTGACCCGCGTGCGCAAGCTTGCGCTTGACAGGGACACGCGCACGCGAGCCTACTCGTCCGGTACATTGGGTGAATGATCTCGAAGCATCTTCGTTGCCGGTCTTTTTCGGGGCGGGCCGGCAGCGAATACCATCGCGTATCTCGGTTTCTCGATCATCGAGATTTGCGCGCGCGATGCACTTGTCAATGCTCCGCTGGAGGTCGCATGAGCCACAAACGTTTCGGAATTCGCTACGTCGCCCTGGCGCTTCTGTGCATGGTCCTGGTTCCGGCACCGGCGGCCGTGATCACGGTGACGAGCACGGGCGACACCATCGCCGTCGATGGCCTGATCACGCTGCGCGAGGCCATCACGTCGATCAACAACCAGGCGGACATCAATGCGGACGCGACCGTCAACCGGGTAGGGGGTTATGCATCGACAGTGGGTGGCACGCCCGACGTCATCAACTTCAATATCCCCGGAAGCGGTGTCCAGATGATATCGCCGACCTCGGCTGAACCGGCTATCGTCGCGCCGCTGACGATCAACGGCTACTCGCAGACGGGCGCGAGTGCCAATACCCTGGCCAACTCCGACAACGCCGTCATCTTGATCCAGCTCGATGGCACAAGCGCCGGCGCAAGCGTCGACGGTTTGACGCTTGGCGCCGGCAGCGGCGGCAGTACCATCCAGGGCCTGGACATCACGAACTTCACGGGCAACGGTATCGTCATCCAGAGCGCCGGCAACAGCATTCTCGGCAACTTCGTCGGCGTCGACCCGACCGGCACCACGCGTGCGCCCATCGGTACCTTCCCGACCAGTGGCGACGGCATCCGTATCTCGAATGCTTCCAATAACCAGATCGGTTCAACGAGTCCGGCAGATCGCAACATCGTCTCGGGCAGCACGCTCAACGGTATCCATATCCTCGGCACGTTGGTCGCACCGGCGACGGGCAACATGATCCAGGGCAACTTCGTCGGCGTGGCCGCCGACGGAATAAGCAGCGTGGGTAACCGCACCGAACCTGCGCCGGCACCCGGCGCGGCGGAAGGCAATAACCTGTTCGGTATCGAGATCAGCGGCGGCAATCTCAACACGGTCGGCGGCACGGCAGCAGGCGCCCGCAATGTGGTCGGCTTCAATGCCGACGGCATCGACGTGGATAACGGCGGACAGCAGAACACAATTCAAGGCAACTTCTCCGGCGTAGGCGCTGACGGCGCCACTCCCACGGGCAATCTGCTGCACGGCATCGCATTGCGCAGCTCGAACGGCTTCGGCAGCCCGCTCGGCCCGGCGCAGGCCAACGAGCCGGGCGTATCTTTCAACGCGATCGGCGGCACCGCGGCCGGCGCCGGCAATCTCGTCGACTTCAACGGCACCGCAGGCATTGCCGTCTTCGGCAACCCCGTGTCGGCCTCCGGCCAGCCGAATGTCGGCAACGCGATCGAGGGCAACAGTTTGTTCGAGAACGGTCGCAGTTATCTGACGGTTTCGTCGGCACCGACTCCGCTGCTGGGCATCGACCTGAGCAACGGATTTGTCTTCCCCAGAGACGACGGCCTCACTGCCAATGATTCCGACGGCCACGGCGCCGCGAACGATCCCGACAACTTCCAGAATTTCCCGGTGTTGGCCTGGGCGGCGGCGGGCAGTTCGCAAACGACCGTTAGCGGCACGCTCACGCAGAGCGCGTCGCCCAACGCCACATTCCGCATCGAGTTCTTCGCCAATGACGTCGATCCGCTCGGCCTTCCTGCTGAGGGGCAGCAGTTCCTCGGCTTCACGAGTGTGAGTACCGACGCGGGCGGCGCCGCGAGTTTCAGCGCCACGCTCGGTTCGGTCGTCGCTGCCAACCGCCTCGTGACAGCGACCGCGATCGACCCGCTCGGCAACACCTCGGAATTCTCGGCAGGCGTGACGCTGACCACGCATTTCGTCGTCAGCGCACCGTCTGTCGCGACTGCAGGATCGGCGTTCACCTTTACGGTCACTGCGCAGGACCAGGCCAATAACCCCACCGCATATGCCGGCATGGTGCATTTCACGAGCACCGACGGCGCCGCGGTGCTGCCGGCGGATTCGACGTTGGTCAACGGTACCGGCACGTTCTCGGCGACGCTGAATACGGTCGGCAGCCAGACGATCACGGCGACCGACACGGTCGCAAGCCCGGTTGCCGGCACGAGTAACGCGATCGTGGTCGGCCCACTCACGCCGGTGCGGCTGCAAGAGTTTGACGTGGAATAGTTGAAGAGAATCGTTGCGGCGACTGTTGCAGTCGCCGCAACTGCGGGCCCAAACGGCGCCTCAAAGATGTTTTTCGAGGTACGTTCTGATCGTCAGCTCGTTCGCGTTGGATGCAGAGGAAAACGGGAACGCGTACTTCAGATCGCCATTGGCCAGCTCCACCGAGACCGCGGGCGCGCCGGAGCAGGTGAGGCTTTTCACGGCCCCGGCGATCGCCTTCTTGCCCATGGCATCGCCGCAGACGTTTTCCATCGCGGTCAGCGCGGCCGCGCACCAGCTGACCACGGATTTCTGCAGGAATTCGTCCGGACTGAAGCTGGCCGTGTCGATCGTCGTTTTCAGATCGGTGCCGCACCGGGTGTTGGTGAGCGCAACCAGCGTAGCCAATTCACCCTCTTGGTCGGCCTGGCGTTTGCGGATCTCCAGAGATTGCGCGCTGGCCGTGGCGGATGCACCGGCCAGCAATATCGCCGTAGCGAAGAACGTGAAGATATTCATGGGCGCCTCGTGTGGGTTGAACAATGACGGTGAGCGGTTGTCTGCGTATCATCAGCAACAACGCGTGCGCGCCGTTCAACCGAACACCAGCGCCGAGCGAGCGCGGAGCCGCTGAGCCGCTCGGTCGCGCGGTTATACTTTCGGTCTTTTATCGTCGGACTCTCATCGATGTTGTCTGAGTTTTTACGCGCCGCCCTCGAGCTGGGCTTGCCCGTCGCCGCCCTGAGCTGGTTGTTGTTCTATCGGCTGTACAGCCGCGGCGAACTCGCGCGCGACGCGGGCCACAAGGCGATACACGCCAACCTCAAGGAAATCAAAAACGCCCAGAAGGTGTCGGATGAGCCTTCCGACAGCTTGCTGCACGCGAAGTGGATGAAATTCGGCGGCGGCTTCTATGGCGTCGCCGCAGCCTGGACGCTGCTGTTCATCGAAGCGAGCGGCATTGTCGATGTCATGGCCCATCCGTCGCGCGTCGAGCAGATGTTCCGGAACGGGCCTGGTGACTTTCTCGCCAAGCAGATAGCCGGCCAGGTGACGACGCTCGTCGACGCATCGATTTGGTTCGCCTGGTGGCCCGGCAAGGGCCAAGGGCCGCTCGTCTGGGTCGCCGTTGCCTACGTCGCGTACCTTGCAGGACTCAATCTCGCGCGCTACGAAACCGGTTTCGGCAGTCAGGTCGTCGGATTGGATTCGCGTGCGCGGTGGCGAGTATTGAATCCGTTCCACAGAAGTCGCTCCGAACCGGTCAAAGAAGAAGGCGGAAACTAGTCGCGCCCCGCCATAACCTACTGCGGCGGCGCCGACAGCGCGTTCTTGACCCAGTCGCCGCGCTGAAAGATCGCGGTGGCGTACCAGTGTCCGTCGGGCTGGCGACGGAACCAATACACGTCATACGGACCGTGGTGGTCGAGCGTCGGGATGGCGGCGACCGTTGCCTCGGCGAATCCCCATTGTTCGGACGCGGGGCGCATCAGTTCGAAGACTTCGGTAGCTTCGGATTGCCGTTGCTGCGCATCGGCTTCCGGGTGCAACGCCACGTATTCAATGGCGAAGCAATCCTGGCCCAGGGTGTGATCATCGTGGTCGGCACCCCAGACGAGATTGAACGACGTGACCTGGATCGTGCTGCCGGATGCAAGTTTCTCCGCATGCCACGGCGTCCTGAACGGAGGTCCGCCGTAGTTGCAACCCGCGATGGAGACGAGCAGCAGGACGAGCGAGAGGCGAATTGCCTTCATGAAGAATTCCAGCCGGTGACACCGACTGTGAACGCAGCATGGTTCCCGGAGCGAACATGCACGCCCGGACTGACCGCATCGACGCCGGTCGGCACAGCCGAACGCAATGAGCGCGTTCGCTTCGCGCGCGCACAGACGTTTACCCGATAGACCAGCCGTATTTCGACATTGCGGCGCTTGCGCGAGAGAGTAGGATGACGTGCGCGCGCGCGTTTCGGCTGCTTTATTGACCGGGGGAGATCATGACAAATTCACGCACGACACATCCCGTTCCCATACGGCTGACGCGGCTGGCCGCGTGTTTTTCCGTAATGTTCGGTGTTTCCAACGAAGCCATGGCGACCAACGTGACGGATTGCACGGATGGTGGCGGTGCGAACACGCTTCGCAAGATCGTCGCCAATGCGGCGTCCGGCGATATCATCAGCGTTTCGCAATGCAGCCTGATCACGCTTAGCAACGGCGAGCTGTCGTCGTCGAAAGCGAACGTGCGTATCCAGGGCAACGGCTCGAATGTGATTTCGGGCAACAACACCAATCGCATCATCAAGCACACGGGAACCGGCGGTTATTTGGCGTTCCACGATGTGACGCTGCAGGATGGCAGGTATGTCGGGCTCAGCGCGCTTGGCGGTTGCATCTACTCCACGTCGCCGAACGTGCGGCTCTATAACACCACGGTGAAGAATTGCAGTGCGACCGAAACCGATATCTCAGGAAATGCCCGCGGCGCGGGCATTTACGCGCTGGGGCATGTCGAGATGCGCGATAGCACGGTCACCGGCAATACGGCGACGCAACAATCCACGGGGATTTTCCACGCAGAAGGCGGCGGCATCTATGCGGATTCCGTGTCGGCTTTCAACAGCACGATCTCGAACAACACGACACAATCGACCGCGGGAATCGCGAGCAGCGAGTACACGCAGGGCGGAGGGATATTCGCCAACAGCGCGGTCATCTATTCGTCGACGCTTTCGAACAACTCTGCCGGAAAGTACGGTGCGATGAAACTCGGCGGCGGCGTCAACATGGTCGACAGCACGATATCCGGCAACTCTGCGGTACACAGAACCGGAGGGCTGGGTCTTCAGGGTGCCTCGACGATTGCGAACAGCACGATCGCATTCAACAGCA
>Ga0157370_10005293_pt1 | contig 14491 bp, 11 predicted proteins | sample C35metaG_FD_113463 | JGI IMG/M metagenome (GOLD analysis project Ga0157370, IMG submission 113463) | Corn rhizosphere microbial communities from Kellogg Biological Station, Michigan, USA - C3-5 metaG | ecosystem: Host-associated > Plants > Roots > Rhizosphere > Soil | place: USA: Michigan...
ACCTGCAGCAATACTGGACGAGTCGCGTGAAAGATATACCACGTGTGGTGATCAATACACCATCGGACGCAAGCCGTTCCTGTGGAATTGCCAATGTTGGTATACAGGGAATGGATCCGGCTGTGATGGCGAAGAGATTGATGGATGAGCATAAGGTGTTTACTGTCGCGATCAATTATGCCAATGTAGTGGGTTGCAGGATCTGCCCGAATGTGTATACAACGACGGGGGAGTTGGATCGATTTGTGGATGCGATCAGGGGATTGGCTAATGGCTAATGGCTGATGGCTCTGCGTAATTGGCGGCAAAAAAAAGCGACTACGAGAGTCGCTTACTGTGCCCCGGGCCGGAGTTGAACCGGCACGACCCTTGCGGATCACAGGATTTTAAGTCCGGCGTGTCTACCAATTTCACCACCGGGGCGGCTAAAGAATATCCAATATAGAATATCGAATATCCAAGGGAATACAGAACAGCCAATTCAGAATTTCCCATTCCGATATAAAAAAAATCCCCTCTTGGTGAAGAGAGGATCGCTGAGCGGAAGACCGGGCTCGAACCGGCCACCCCGACCTTGGCAAGGTCGTGCTCTACCAAATGAGCTACTTCCGCAGTAATTTATAAGAACTTATCACCGGCCCCACATCCATTCTTTTCGGGCAGCAAAAATAAGGCTTGCAACCTTTTCAAAAAAATTCTAAGGCAAGTTATTTATACTGTGGCGTATACAGTGTGCTTGACTGCACCGGGGCGCTGACCTTCTCATAGCGCTTGGTGTACAACATATAGCAGCCTCCTAAAACAAAAGCTACCATGCAAAACACCTGCAGGTAGAATAGAAACGCGGAAGAAGATACCCAGCTATGCGTGAAATCGCGGTCCTGGACCTTTTGTAATTCCTGCTGGTATTCCTGCTGATTATTCATACTGAAAATTTGTGCTGCAAAAATAAGGGTTCGAATAAAAAAATCACCTGGTTTTACCCACAATTTCGCTGAAGTACTTCTTTTTACGCACAAAGTACTGCCAGGCGATGTTATGTCCCAGGTAACCGTGCAACTTTCCGTTCTTATTTGCGGGCCGTTTTGCCGAAGATCTTTTGAACAACCACCACTTAATAAAGGCCCACTCGGCCCTGATAACCGCTTTGAAATAACCGCCATCGCCACCGAATAAACCTTTGAATGCCGATACCAGGTCAAGTCCCAGCCGTAATGGCATTACCCAGACCTTCTTTGAAAAAGGAAGATTCTTGGAAAGCATGATCCGGTTGTTCCGGAAATTCAAAAAGGTCTTAAGGGAATTACCTTGTGGCAGGGTGCCACCTCCTACATGATAAACCACTGAAATGGGGCAGGTATAAATAAGATAGCCGGCTAACTGTATACGCCAGCAAAGATCGATCTCTTCCTGGTGCGCGAAAAAGTAATCATCAAAACCGCCCATATCATGAAATACCGAAGAACGGATGAACAAGGCAGCCCCCGTGGCCCAGAATACCGGTTCTATTTCTTCGTACTGACCTTTGTCTTCTTCACAAACATCAAAGATCCTGCCTTTGGCAAATGGATATCCCAAACAATCGATCCATCCACCTGCACCACCTGCATATTCAAAATGACGCTTGTCTTTTTGCAATAATAATTTAGGCTGGCAGGCGGCGATCGTTCTATTCGACTCCAATAGTTCAACCATGGGCTGCAACCAATTAACTGTTACTTCAACATCGGAATTAAGCAGCACATAATAATCGGAGATTACTTGTTTCAATGCTTCATTATATCCACCAGCAAACCCGTAATTTTTTGAAAGCAGGATCAAACGCAGGGATGCATAATTTGTCTTAAGGAAAGAGATGGAATCATCTGTTGATCCATTGTCCGCGATGACAACTTCCATATTGGAATAACTGCTGTCCAGCAGGAAAGGAAGGAACTGCTCCAGGAATTTTCTCCCGTTCCAGTTGAGTATGACAACAGTAACTTTTGGCAAAGGATGCAATGCAGAATTTATTTATTCAAAAATAAGGGATGTGGTCCTATCCCATTGATACATTGCGAGGTTGATTTACAAATTCCCGATATTTACCAAAATGTTCCGACAATACTTTAATTGGAGAACTGTCCTTGCCATCATTGCCATCCTTATCGTGAGCGGCACTATCATTTATTCCCAATACCTGGCCCGGAAGATCGAGAAGGAGGAGAAGCAGCGAGTGGAGCAGTGGTTCCTTGCGGGTAAGTTCATTAGTTCGCCTGACTCCCTGCCACCAGATATTGGTTTTGCAACAAGGATAGTGACGGAAAACAAGACCATTCCTATAATTGAAACAGATGAGAAGGGCAGGATCACCCAATCAGTTAACCTGGACTCTGCTAGATCATTGAAGAAAGAATATCTCGAATCTAAACTCAGACAGTTCCAATCGGAGCATCAACCATTTGAATGGCAGGACCCGCACGATTCAACCATACGCAACCGTTATTATTATGGCAATTCAAGATTGCTGGATGAAGTAAGGTATTACCCGCTGATACAATTATGTATCGTGGCATTGTTCATCCTGATCACCTTCTTATCATTGCGCAGTAGTTACCGGTCGGTGCAAAACCAGGTTTGGGCAGGTATGGCCAAAGAAACGGCGCATCAACTGGGAACTCCAGTTTCTTCACTGGAAGGCTGGGTGGAAATGCTGAAGGAAAAGGAGGTAGACAATAAGATCGTTTATGAGCTGGAGAAAGATGTGAGCCGCTTGCGGTTGGTGTCTGACAGGTTTGGAAAGATCGGCAGTTCACCGCAGCTGGAAGAAACGGATATCGTGATGCAGATCCGGAGTATGGTGGATTATATGAAGAAAAGGGCAACGGGTAAGATACAATTCACTGTGAACACAGATAATCCTGTGGTGCCAGTTAAAATATCACCACCATTATTCGACTGGGTGATAGAGAACCTGTTAAAAAATGCGCTGGATGCAATGGAAGGCAAGGGCGTCATTAAAGTGAACATCCATGATGAAGAGAATAAAGTATTTATAGATATCAGTGATACCGGTAAAGGCATTAGCAAGGCGGCAATGAATAAGGTATTTAAGCCCGGGTTTACCACTAAAAAAAGAGGGTGGGGTTTAGGGCTCAGTCTTTCCCGCCGCATCATTGTGCAGTATCACCGGGGGGAAATATTTGTGAAGCATTCAGAGATCGGGAAAGGGACCACTTTCAGGATTGTTCTGAATAAATAATCAATTACATTTGCAACCCCTGTGGGATCAGGGATTAGAGATCAGGGATTAGTTCTTTGCTTTATTGCCCAGGTGGCGAAATTGGTAGACGCACTACTTTGAGGTGGTAGCGCCCGAAAGGGTGTGCTGGTTCGAATCCAGTCTTGGGCACAAAAATCAGAGCTTCACTTGTTGAAGCTTTTTTTATTTATCGGCGGGAAGAGAGAACATAAAAGTAGCCCCCTTTCCTTCATCACTATCCACTTCGATCTTTCCTCCATGCAGGGAAACGATCTCACTGGCGATAAATAATCCTATTCCAAATCCGGGGAAAGTATGGACATCCTTGCCTGCGACCCTGTAGAATCTTTCAAATACACGGTCCTGGTCTACCTTATTGATCCCAATTCCGTCATCCTTAACCTTTACCTCAACCCCTTGTGCTGTTCTTTCAATGCTAATGTCGATATTGGAATTGCGAGGAGAGTACTTAACAGCATTTGATAAAAGGTTTTCTATAACCTGCCGGATCCTGTCCTTATCAGCAAAAACAGTTGCCTCTGTTCTTTTTATTATATGAAACTGGTGCCCGGTTGAATTGAATTTAAAGTCGCTGATAATATCTTCCACTAATTCATTCAGATCGAATTCTTCTTTCTCGAGGTCCATTCTTCCCCTGTCGATACGCGTAAGGTCGAGGAGATCTGTGATGAGTTTTGTTAAACGTGATAATTGCTTGTCTACACTGGACAAGGTTGATTCGATGAGTTCAAGAGAAACTGCATTGTCATGTTTTTCTGAAAGCAAACCAAGCAGGTATTGAATATATCCTTTGATGGAGGTCACGGGTGTTTTTAATTCATGGCTCGCCATCTGGATAAAATTATCCTTTTGCTTGTCCTTTAATTCGTGGTTGCGTATCCTTTCAATGGTCAATTCCAGTTCTGCATTCTTTTCCGCAAGCAGTATCTCTGTTTTAACCATCTCGGTAATGTCCCTCGACATAATGATCACACCTTCGATCTTTTCCTGCAGAATGAGTGGTATATAATAAGTATCTACATACGCCGAACTTAAATTGATGCCCGGTCTTTTGTCCAGATAAACTGTTTCACCTTCCAATGCTCTCAGTATACTTTTATGCTGAATGGAATCCCTTATCTGGGGAACAGCATCCAGCAAATGCTGACCCTGCACCTGGTCGCTTTTAATGCCCATGGCATCTTCATATCTTTTGTTGATCAGCACGATGTCCAGGTTACGATCGACAACTGCGATGAATTCAACCGAGGAATCGATCAGTTGCCGGAGAAGGTTAGATCCTCCAAGGATGTCCTGGTGGTGCATAAATAAGGGTTGGGGCGGAAAAGGTAATAACTATTGCAGGATTTGCAAATGAGTTCTGCATGATATTTTAATGAATAACGATTTTCAGTAATTTAAGACAAGGGAAAATTACATAGGAATTCTTCAGGGGTATACATGAGCCCAGATCAGCAGTGTTTCCATTTCCGCTTTTTTCAAAAGCATGCTTGCTTGTTTTTCTAATGAAATTTCAAATTCTTTAGCATTGTTGCATAACATGGTTTCTTTTACCAGCCATTCCTTCCGGAATTTCCTGAGCTTTTTGATAAGCACGATATGGTCCTGCCATTTTCCGAGAAGATCCAGCAGTTCCTCAAGGATCTTCATATCACCAGCGGAAATAAGAGAAGGTGGGGGTATAATTAGTAACCAGTAATAAACAGTTTTCAGGATCTTTCTTATAAGATGAGCGTTCTCTTTAAATGAATCGGAAAGCTTTTTTGCTTCCTGCAATTTATTTTCTGAGGCAGTCTTTAACAAACCGCGGAGTTCAGCATTATCTTTTTCCCCAACTCCTTCATCCAGGAATAAACGGAGCCGGCCGATAACGGCAATATCCAAGTCGGTTGCCCCTTGTTTTGCGCATTGTTCCGTCATTGGCAATAACTGCTGGGAATGTTGTATGAACAGCCTAAGGAACTCATTATGTTTACCGGTTTGTTTCTTAGCTAGTGCAATAGCCATTTGTGTATCGCGGTATTTGCCGGCAATATCGAAGCAAGCTTTGAGTTTTTTAAAGGTTTGTTTGAATTCAAGTCCACTGATATCTTCATTTAGCAGGAGGTAAGCTTTGATCTTCTTTACACAAACGCGAAGATCATGGATGGCATCACGGGAAGGCTGTTCCTTTATAATAGAAAGGTGATCGAAGAAGGATCTTTCCTCTTTCATCCAGGCCGTCATTATGAAATTGTGACTTGTCATAAGCCGATGGGGTCACACTAAGGACCGATTCAGAAAGTATAATTATACTCGATCTTGCCGGTCAGTTGTTTCTGTTCATTGAACAGCGCTTCTTTGGTCTTTAGACCAGCTTCATTGAAGATATAGCGCCAGATAAGGTAGCCAAGATGGAGATTCGAAGTTGTTGTGACCTTTTGTATCACATGATCCTTGTCATCATACTCGAACATCACATCAGGCAATAATTTTTTGTAGCGGGTATTGTAACGAACGATATCTGTAAGCCGGCCTTTGTCATCAAAATAATAGTATACGCTTGCATTCTCTATTCCTCTTTTAAAGGTCTTTTCCTCACCCGGGTTGCCGTTATCATCAGGCAGGATCCTTATCTCCATACTATCACCGTTGTTAATAGTGCGCCACATTCTTTCCGGAAATCCTTTATTGTTGTAATACCATTGATGTACCTCTGTCTGGTTAAAATCATTGGCCGTGTCCCTGGTGGTATGTTGCACCCTGGTGATCCTGCCTGCAGCATCATACTGGTATTCGGTGACGCTTGTAATGGCAGAGGAAGAATCCAGGATCGTGGTAAGCCGGCCCTGTACGTCAAACTTACTGTAGTAGGTTGTAAAGCTGCTGCTATTGCGGGAACTAAAACGAAGTGCGTGTCCATTTTCCTTTACTTCCTGTACTTCTGCAAAATCAGTTGCCTTTACGCCATTCTCGTCGAGGCCGGTAGCCGTAACCATTCTTACCTTGTTGTCTGTAAAGGCTTTCATTTGCCGGTTAGTTTCCAGTGTGCCTAATATATCATTATAATAATATTGGGCGCGGACACCGGTGAAAAACAGGAGTGATAAAGCCAGGTAAAGGATCTTCATAGAATTGAAAAATAATTCAGTAACCAAAGTTACCTTAATTGTTGACTAATGAAAAAAGAAAGGGCGGCTGAGGGCTTTTGTACTTATTTTTAAGAAAAATTTATAGTGTCTCATATCCCTCAAAGAAAGGAAAAGGATTGCCTTAACTGCGGAACCATTGTTGCGGGCCGTTATTGCCAGAATTGCGGCCAGGAGAACGTGGTTCCAAAAGAAACTTTCTGGCATATGTTCACGCATTTTTTTTATGATCTTACCCATTTCGACAGCAGCTTCTTTCATACGGTTCACCACCTTATTCTTAAACCAGGCTTCCTCTCTACAGAATATATGTTGGGAAGGCGCATGCGTTACCTGCATCCGGTAAGAATGTATGTGTTTACCTCGGCCATTTTTTTCCTGCTCTTCTTCAGTATTATTAAACCAGATAAGATAAAGATTAACACAGATGTAAATGACCCATTGTCAAAAAAGGAAAGAGTAAAAACGCTTGAAGGGGTTGAAATGAGGCTTAAGAGAGATACATCCAATGTGGAGTTAAAAGAGGCCCTGAAGAAATTAAAGGATTCAACAAGTGTAGTCACAAAAGGTGATGCTGAAAAGTGGAGGGATTCTGAATCTTCCGGGGTAAGGATTAATGGTCGTAACATCAGGTCAAAGGCGGAGTTTGATTCGATGCAGGCTTCACTGCCTAAAGCGAAAAGAGCAGGATGGCTGGCTAGAAGATATTACGAAAGGGAAATAGAAGTGTTTAGAAAATTCCGTGAAAACCAGAATGAATTTTTTAAGGAGTTATCGGAAAGCCTTCTGCACCGATTACCTTACATGTTATTTATTTCCCTGCCTTTATTTGCACTGTTGCTAAAACTCGTATATATACGCCGAAAGCAATTCTATTATTCAGACCATGGAGTATTCACGATACACCTGTACGTGTTCACCTTTTTATTGTTGATGGCAGTTTTTGGTATTACCAGGCTGGGAGATATGCTGCACAGGGATGTGGGACTATTGCTGGCCGTCCTCTTCATCCTTTTGTATTTTTATTTTTACAAGGCTATGCGTAATTTCTATGGGCAGCGCAGGGCCAAGACCTTTATTAAGTTTTTAATGATAAGTTTCCTGTCACTGATCATGATGATCATACTTTTTGCAGGATTCGCTTTCTTTTCTGCATTTACTTTATAATATATAAAATTTATGAACCAGGACCCGGCTGTTTCCTTTTCAAAGTTGGTACAGATAATGGATGAACTCAGGGAGAAATGTCCCTGGGATAAAAAGCAGACTGTAGCCTCGCTTCGGCAAATGACCATCGAGGAGACCTATGAACTGGCGGATGCTATCACAGATAATGACTGGAAAGGGATTAAAGAGGAGTTAGGGGATCTGTTGCTGCATATCGTTTTCTATGCAAAGATCGGTGCGGAAGAAAACCAGTTCCAGCTTTCCGAGGTGATCAATGGCATTTGCGAGAAGTTGATCGCCAGGCACCCACATATCTATGGTGATGTAAAAGCAGAAAGTGCCGAGGAAGTAAAAAAGAATTGGGAGAATTTAAAACTAAAAGAAGGCAAAAGATCTGTCATAGGGGGCGTGCCCCGTTCACTTCCCGCAATGGAAAAAGCCATGCGCTTGCAGGAAAAGGCAAAACAGGTAGGATTTGAATGGGACAATCGTGAGCAGGTTTGGGATAAGGTGGAGGAAGAAATCGGTGAAATGAAAGCGGCGATACAGGAAGGGGACCAGGCAAAGATCGAAGAGGAGTTTGGCGATGTGGTCTTTTCTATGGTCAATTATGCACGGTTTTTGCAGGTGGATGCCGAAAATGCCCTTGAACGAACCAATAAAAAGTTCATCCACCGGTTTACTAAAATGGAAGAGGCCGCATTGAACAGCGGTAAAGACCTTCAGCATATGAGTTTACAGGAAATGGATGCCATCTGGAACACCATCAAACAACAGCAGCAATAGCAGTGATAAAAAAGCAGGGAAATATTTTTTTCAGCAAGTACATTTTGCTGTTCCTGGCCATTCTATTGTTTGCTCTTTCCTTCTTTTTCAACAAACTTTATACGCATCGTTCCTCTGTTGCCGCGGAAGCAAAGAAGGCTGAAAACTATGTCAACAAACGGGTAAAGGATTTTGAAGAGTTTACGAAGGACACAGTCTTTATCAACAGGATATTGTCACATGAAGAGACCATGGATGAGTTTACACAACTCACCAATAAAAGCTATGGGATATACATTTACCGAAAGCGGGATTTCGCAGATCCTGAAATGACCTTCTGGAACCAGCAAAAGATCGTGCCTCCTCCAGAACTGCTTTCAGCACCGGATGGCGCCAAATTCTCCAAACTTGCCAATGGTTATTATTATACGATCAAGAAAACACTGGGGCAAAGCACCCTGAACAATACGATCGTTGCTTATGCCATGATCCTGGTGCGTACAGAATTCTTTATTGAAACAGATTACCTGCAGCAGAAATTCACGTATAGCGATAACGCTGATAAGAGGGTATTGATCAGCTCAGCACCTACGCCATTTCCCGTTAGGTCAGAAGATGGCAAAGTGATGTTTTACCTGGATAAAAAGAGCAGCAGGGCCGTTGCTTATAATGACAGGCTTACGATCGTGTTAAGATTATCAGGTTTGTTATTGCTGCTTTTATTCATTCATTCTCTTGCAGAATCTGTAGCCTGGAGAAAGGGACCATGGAAAGCGATCGGGATCCTTTCCCTTATTTTGATCCTGTTAAGAGTCGTGATCTATTTCAATCCTGGTTTGCTTAACCTGCGGCAGTTTGATCTTTTCGATCCTGCCATCTATGGTTCAAATCCTGTAGAACGATCTTTGGGCGACCTGTTATTCAATTCGGTACTTTTTTGCTGGATCGTGTTGTTCGCATGGTCGAAATTGAATAAACGCAAGGATCTTCAGGAAGGCTTTTCAAGGACCCTTGCAGTGGTATCTTCTATTTTAGCGTTGCTGGTCCTTATCTTATCTACTTTCGTTCTTGCTTCAGTGATCCGTAGCCTTGTAGCAGATTCTAAAATATCATTTGATGTTACTGATTTCTTTAGCCTGAATGCATTTACTGTTGTTGGATTTGTAGTGTTAGCCTTCTTGTCCCTGGCCTATTATTATTTAACACAATTGCTGTTCCGGCTCATTTTTCCGCTCTTTTCAGGGAACAATTACCTGGTCTATTTTGCGATAAGCGTCACTGGTCTCATTTACCTTAGTACCCGGGGTGGCCCGGAAGTTCTTTTTTACCTCCCTGTATTAGTATGGTTGTTGGTCTATAGCTGGCTGATCAACCGGCAGGATGCTATCTTCAACCGTATTCATATCAATATCGCCAGCATACTTTCATGGATATTCGTTTTTTCCATCTCTATTTCCGTAATCATGCTGAATGAGATCGAAAAGGCGGAGTGGATCAAGAGAAAGAAGATGGCAGAAAAGATCGCTTTGCAAACAGATCCTTCGAGTGAGAAAATGATGAGCATTGCGATCCAGTACATTGACAACCGGTTCCTGGAAGCGAATTTTGAGCGATTCCGGGATTCTGCCTCCAGCAGGCAATTGCGGGATAGTATACTCACCGGGAGTTTTTACCTGGATAAATATGACACTCGGTTATATGCATTTGATTCTTCCGGCAAGCCCCTTAATAATGAAGAACCTACAAGCTATGAATCACTCAACGCAATATTAAAGGTTCAGTCGAAACCCATTAAAGGCATCGAGGGATTGTATTATTACGAAACGGCCTATGACCGCTTTAATTATATCACGCGAAGAGATCTTAAGGATACTTCTGGAAATCCTGTAGGTTATTTCTTCATGCTTTCCAATCCTAAGAATTACAGCAGTGAAGCCATATTCCCTGAGTTATTCAGGCAGTATGGGAACGATGCAGAGAACTCACCGATCTATTCCAATGCAACCTACGTAGAGGGGATATTGAAATCACCTCCTGGCAATTACCCCTTTCCCACTTTTTTGAAACCCAATGAGATACCCAGGGACGAATATGAGCAAAGGATCAATGGTGATTTTGATGAATTATGGTATAAGGCCAACAATGAACGTATTATAGTTGTAACGAGAAAGCGGGAGACATTTATTGAAACGATCACCCTGTTTTCCTATATTTTTTGTTCTTTCCTGGTACTGGTAGCCTTTGTCCAATTGGCTACTTTTATTATGAAAGCAGTATATGATGGGCAGAGCCTGCGAAGAAAATTCCAGTTGAATATACGGTCACAGGTGCATGGTACCATCATTTTCATCAGCGTATTCTCTTTCCTGGTGATCGGTGCCGCTACCATTTCCTTTTTTATAAGTCGCTATAATAAGAGCAACAGTGATAAGCTGAGCCGTACCATGAAGATCATGGTGAACGAAATGGAAAAGAAACTCCAGGAGCATAATACTTTCGATGATGTGATCCAGATCTATGATTCCGTTTCCAACAAGGCAGTTCAGAACCTGGTACAGGAGGTGTCGGAGATCCATGGCGTGGATGTGAATGTGTATGATCTGAAAGGCAACCTGCAGGTGTCTTCGGAAGGGTTGGTATATAATAAGGGAGTGTTGAGCCGAAAGATCGATCCAACGGCCTATTATCATCTCAACAGGATGCGACAGGTACAGCATGCGCAGGAAGAGAGAGTGGGCAGTTCTTCTTATCTCAGTATCTATTCACCTGTACGGGATGATAAAGGAACTGTATATGCCTATATCAACATTCCTTATTTCACCTCCAGGCAGGAACTGGACCAGGAGATATCCAATTTCCTTGTAACGATCATCAACCTGAATGCGTTTATTTTTCTCGTAGCGGGGCTCATCGCTTTACTGATCACTAACCGTATCACCCGTTCTTTCGCTGTTATCAGCCATCGTATGCGGGAAGTGAACCTGGGTCAACAGAATGAACAGATCATTTGGAACAAGCGGGATGAGATCGGTGAACTGGTAAAAGAATACAATAAGATGGTGGCAAAGCTGGGAGCCAGCGCAGAGGCATTAGCGAAAAGCGAAAGAGAAGGAGCCTGGCGTGAAATGGCAAGACAGGTGGCTCACGAAATAAAGAACCCGCTGACGCCCATGAAACTGAGTATCCAATACCTGCAAAAAGCCATCAACAATAATCAGTCGAACGTAAAAGAGCTTTCCGCCAATGTTGCCAATACCCTGGTGGAACAGATCGATCATCTTTCAAAGATCGCAGCAGACTTCAGTCAGTTTGCAAATATTGGTACTACGCATGTGGAACTTTTCGACTTGCATGATGTCATGGGGTCATTAAAAGATCTTTACCAGGCTGATCCGAATATTCAATTGATCTGGTATCCAACCAGTGAAAAGATCATGGTGGAAGCGGATAAGACACAAATGAACAGGTTGTTCACGAACCTGTTTACCAATGCGGTCCAGGCTTGCAGGCAGAATGATAACTGTAAAATAGTTGTGGATGAAAATCTGGAAGCTGGGAAAATACTCATCAGTATAAAAGATAATGGGGAAGGGATACCAGCGGATATGCTGGATAAGATCTTCGTGCCAAACTTCACTACCAAATCTTCGGGTACCGGTTTGGGATTGGCAATGTGCAAGGGTATCGTTGAACAGGCAAAAGGAAGGATCTGGTTTGAAACAGAATTAGGAGTGGGGACCGCATTTTTTGTAGAGCTTCCGGTCGTCAATGAAAACTCCTGATCTTTCAGTACCGGCGATGTTCATGCAAATATTTTTCAAATTCTGAAAGGTGCATGCTACTTAAGTTCATTTCTTTTGTTAGTCCGCCTTTCTGGGCTGCGAGTACACCATATTTTACATCATCATAGCCTTCGAGTGCATGGGCATCCGGATCAATGGAAATATGAACGCCTTTTTCCATTGCATAAGGAATGTATTTCCAGTCCATATCCAATCTTCTTGGATGTGCATTGAGTTCGATCGCCACTTTATTGGCCGCGCAGGCATCAATGATCTTTCGGTGATCAACAGGGAAGCCATTACGGCTCAATAAAAGCCGCCCTGTCATATGTCCCAGAATGGTGGTGAAAGGATCTTCGATCGCCCTGAGCAGCCTGGCCATGGCCTTATCCTCGTTCATTTTTAAATTACTGTGCACAGATGCAATGACAAGGTCAAAGGTTTTTAACACGGCTTCAGGGTAATCAAGACTTCCATCGTTAAGAATATCGCTCTCCACGCTTTTGAAAATGCGGAAGGGCGCGAGTTCGGTATTTAGCTGATCGATGTACTTGTGTTGTTCCCGTATCCTGTCCTCCTTTAATCCATTCGCATAGAAAGCAGATTGGGAGTGGTCCGAGATCACCATATATTCATATCCTCTCCGTATACATTCCTTTGCCATTTCTTCGATCGTATTCACACCATCACTCCAATTGCTGTGACTATGTATGATGGATCGAATGTCCCCGACCTGTATGAGGTTGGGCAATTGCCTGGTAGCTGCCTTTTGAAGTATAGCAGTCGATTCCCGAAGGAAAGCAGGTATTGAAGGGATACTGGCCTCGATAAAAATATCTTCCTCATTCTTTCCTTTCTTTTTTATACCAGGGAAAGCCTGGTCAAATGCATGCAGGAATTCTGCAGAGCCTGTAGTTTGAAACAAGGTCTCTGCCATTTCGATTCCGGTGTATAGTCTGAGTTTAAGTCCGTTGCGGAGTTTATATAATATACTCGTTGTTGTCTCTTCAACCAGTTCCGGTGGTTGTGCAGTTAGAAATTTTGGTTTGATATTTTCTATTCCTTCCAGCACTACGAATTCAAGTTCATCGATGGTCAATTCCTGGCGCCTGTATTTTCCAGTAACATGAACCTTTTCGTTTCCGAATAATTTTTTGAGGTAGCCATCCACCTGGGGGAACAATTCATCCAGCTGAGCATAGAGATAGTGCCCCTGGTTCTGGTAATAGAATTCGATGGCCTGTTGCACATTTGCCTGTGTTTTTTCTCCAAAGCCTTTGTAAATGGTGAGCCGGTTCTCATTACAGGCATATAGCAATTCACCAAGCGATTCGATCCCCATTTCTTTCCAGATGGAATGGATCTTTTTTGGACCGATGCCTTTTATGTTAAGCATCTCTATTACACCCGGGGGTGTGTTGTCGAGGTATTCATGCAAGGTTTCCATTTTGCCTGTGTCCAGCATTTCGATCACCTTCTTCCCAATACCCTGGCCGATGCCTTTTATAGCAAATAGTTTCTCGCGGGGAGTATTGGCCAGCTGCATGGGAAGTTTTTCAATGTTGAAAGCGGCGATAGAGTAGGTCCTGGAACGGTTAGCGTCCTCGCCATGGATATCCATGAGTTTTGAGAGGAGGGAGAAATTTTCGGCGAGGGTGTAGTTGTCCATATTGGTCAATGGTCAATGGTCAATGGTCAATGGTGAATGGTGAATGGTGAATGGTGAATGGTCAATGTATATGCAAGGTCTTAAATAAGGAGGATTACTCCAAGCAGGAATTACCTATTCACCACTGACCATTCACCATTGACCAATAAAAAAGTCCCCCTTTCGGAGGACTTCTATTTCTTTTAAGAAACTGTCAAAGCTTATTTCTTCTTCTTAGCAGCTTTCTTCTTAGGAGCAGCTTTTTTCTTTGCAGCTTTTTTCTTAGTAGCCATTTTTTTAGAATTTAAGGTTAGTAAAAATGGGGTTAACAGTATAAAAATAACAATTATTTTATACTACCCAAATTTTTTTTCCACAAATTCCAAAATCGTTTAGTTCGCGCATCAAGCTTGTGCTTCGATCACGGATACTAAAGTTCTGTCTTTTTTGCCTTTTTTGAATTCAACGATACCATCTGTGAGAGCGAATAATGAGAAGTCTCTTCCAACTCCAACATTCTTTCCAGGATGATAAACAGTACCGCGTTGACGGATGATGATGTTACCTGAAGTAGCAGGTTGTCCGCCGAATATTTTTACACCAAGGCGTTTGCTTTGTGAGTCGCGACCATTCTTTACACTGCCTTCACCTTTTTTATGTGCCATCTTATTAAGTTTATAAGTTTATTGGTTGATAAGTTGATAACGTTCGTAAACTTTTTAACCTGTCAACTTTTCAA
>Ga0157370_10005294_pt1 | contig 14491 bp, 12 predicted proteins | sample C35metaG_FD_113463 | JGI IMG/M metagenome (GOLD analysis project Ga0157370, IMG submission 113463) | Corn rhizosphere microbial communities from Kellogg Biological Station, Michigan, USA - C3-5 metaG | ecosystem: Host-associated > Plants > Roots > Rhizosphere > Soil | place: USA: Michigan...
AGTTTGGAAAAATATTGATCATGGGTGTGATAGGAATTCTGATTGCTATGGTGATTAACTTTTTTCTTCACAGCAGCCAGTTAGATTATATTGTAAGCATTATAGGAGTAATGGTGTTTACGGGGCTTACTGCTTACGATGTACAAAAGCTGAAAAGAATAGGAGAGGGCATTGAAGTGGATGGCAGCGTGGTAGCAACGGATATTAAGAAGATTTCAATAATGGGAGCGCTAACGCTTTATCTCGATTTTATCAATATCTTTTTATTCCTGCTTCGTTTGTTTGGCGGAAGAAGAAATTAATTTTTGAGTATTTATTTTATTAAACTAAAGCGATTCAAAAAATGAATCGCTTTTTTATAACGAGTATTCAAAAGATTTATATTACTTCAAGTTCCATACCTTCTTTTGCAAGCAACGAATTCGGAAAAGCTTTTTTACATTTTTCTTCAATGCCATCAAGAAATAAATCATCATGATCGGGATCGTGATGAGTAATGATAAGTTTTTTTGCATGGGCGCGTTCCGCTACTTCCACTGCCTGCTCCCACGTACTGTGTCCCCAGCCTTTATGCGTTTTATATTCCTCTGCTGTATATTGTCCGTCGTGAACCAGCAGATCGGCATCTTTTGCAAATGCTACAATATTTTTATCAATGCCACGGATGTGCTCCACATCGGTACACACTACCAATGAAACATCTTCATCATCCAGCCTGAAACCATACGAACCTCCTAAATATTTATGATATTGGGCAACGGCTTTTACTTTGGCACCATGAATAATTTCATTTTCTCCATAATGAAAAAATTCAAACTGGGCGCCCATTTTATCAAGCCTTATCGGGAAGAATTCTTTTTGCATTTGCAGGGAAAAAATTTCTTTCAGGCTTTTAATCTTTCTTTTTTTTCCCATGGTAAGAATCCCAATTCGTTGCTTGGGATTATAGCAAGGCGCAAAGAAAGGAAAGCCCTGAATATGATCCCAGTGAAAGTGAGTAAACATAATGTTGATGAGGTTTTGCGAGATGCCTTTTTCTGCAAGCTCTCTTCCAAATTTGCGGATGCCTGTACCGGCATCCAGCACGGCAATGCGATTGGCTTTCTCACGATGTATGCCGATGCAGGTAGTGTTTCCTCCGTAGCGCTCATATTCCCTGCCACATACAGGAATGGAACCCCGCACTCCGTAGAACTTGATTTTCAACTGGGAAAATTTTAATCCAATTTAAGAAAAAGAATTTGTGTTTTCAAGATTCTTTTTATTGAAGGCATGAACAAGTTCTTTGGAATGTATCTCAAATTTATTTTTAGTTTCGTATATGAAAGTGCATCGTCAATGGTTTTAATACTAAAATAATCCTGATGCAAAATTTTAGAAGATATGCAATTAATTTCTTTTTTCTGATGTGTGTTGGCTTTTCGCTGAATGCGCAAACTTTATCTGCGAGCAGTGCCGGTTTATTTGAAAATGATTCCATATTGTCCATCACGCTGAGTGGTGATCTGCGCAGTTTATTAAATGATCGTGGCAATAATCCGCAAAGCCATCCGCTTATTCTTTCTTACAAAGCTGATAATGGAGGTGAAGTTTCCATTTCTATTCATGCAAAAACAAGAGGACACTTTCGCAGAACAATGGGTGATTGTAAATATCCGCCCTTATTACTTGAGTTTACAAAAAGTGATACACTTGCTGCTTCTGTTTTTCATCAGCAGCGCAAAATTAAATTAGTAGTCCCTTGCCGTGATGAGGAATATGTACTTCGCGAATGGATGGTGTATAAAATTTATAACCTGGTAACGCCGGAAAGTTTCCGGGTAAGATTAGTGAGGATAACATTAAACGATACGAAAAGAAAAAAGATAGCAGACTCTTTTTATGGTTTCCTGTTGGAAGATGAACAACAATTGGCGGCACGCAATCACGATATAATTATTAAGAAGCAAACAGACCCGTTGCAGATAGAGCCGGATAACTTTATGAAGATGGCCGTTTTTGAATATATGATAGGCAATACTGACTGGTCGGTTCAATTTCAAAATATTAAAGTGCTGGCCCAGGATTCAGGCGCAGTGCCGGTTGCAGTGCCTTATGATTTTGATTTTTCCGGCGTGGTAAATGCGCCTTATGCAAAGCCTGCCGATGAGCTTAAAATGAATTCTGTAAGAGAACGGCGTTACAGAGGATACTGTTTGCAGGATATAAAATCATTTGATGGAGTGATTGCTTTTTATAACAATTTAAAACCGGCTATTTACAAATTATATTCAACCTGTTCTTTGCTACCTGCAAAATATATAAAGGAAACGCTTACCTACTTTGATCAGTTTTATAAAACTATTAATGATCCTGTTGCTGCAAAAAAAGAATTTACTTATCCATGTGATAAAAACGGAACAGGTAATGTAATCATCCAGGGGCTGAAAGGTAATGTGGCTCCTGTTGATTCGGACGAATAGAAAATTTTATTACTCCGTTCTTGCATTATCAATAAAAGTATTTTTTACCGATCTCGGGTCTGTAATCACTTTATAAAAATCATCGAGGTATTGAATCATATCTTTCTTGCTTGGTTCTGTAAGCAGGGGATATCCGTTTATCAATGCATATATAGCTTCCTTTTTATTTTTAAATACTTCGAGTGCTTCATTAATTTCCTGTATGCTCCTTGGAAACCCGCGATAGAGTCTTTCTCTTACATTTTGTATACCGAGGCTTTCATCCGGTACGGCATAATTTGTATTTACTAATCCTGAGTAATCAAAATCGTAAGGTATTACATAAGGCCTGGCTCCAGAATCGGTAGTTGATAAAATTAAACGGGTATTATGGTTGGCAGCCACGCCCCAGTCTGTATTGCCTATCATATATTCAAAGATGGCCACAGTGGTCATTTGCTTTCTGTCTGTTTGCAGTTCATTTAATTTTATTGTTTTTAGTTGTTTACAATCATTTCTCTTAGCCAGGTCCTTTATATCTTCTACAAGAAAAGCATATTCATCTGTTGGCCTCTTTTTTCCATTACTGTCTGCAAGGGTTAACTTCAGCAAACGTACCCGGTAGCTCAGATCAGAAATCATGTTATAAATTTTATACACCAAAAACTCTTTCAGCAAATATTGCTCATCTGTTGATGAAGACACACATTGGTTTACCAATTTGAGTGTGCCCAGCGGCGCCATTGGCGATTTTTTATCACTCTTAAAATTAATCCTCACCGGAGGAATGTTGCAATGCTCCTTTCTCATGTGCCCGCGCAATTCAAGAACAACAGGTACATTTACCGAGGTATCTCCTGAAAGGCTGGTGGAAAAATAACCGGGGAATTGTTTGCCTTCTTTTGTTCTTTGCCTGAAGAGATGTACAAAATCTGTAGTAAGAGTTGCATTCAATGTTGATGTGTCTTTGAAAAATTTTACTTTATCTATTGAAGAAGTTTGGCCAAATGCAGTAGCTGTGATAAGCAAATAAAAAAACAGTGGTGCTAAAATTTTTCTTTTCATAACAACCTATTTTAAAAAAATGAATGATTAATTGTGAAGCCTTACAGGAAACATTTACATATATAATTTTTATTTCAAAATTTCCTCTATCACATTTCCGATGCACCCGTTCGGCATTTGAATATGCAACATTGCTGCAATAGTAGGCGCTATATCTGTCATTAAAACTTTTCGGCTTGTTTTTCCATTTGGAATATTCCAGCCATACCAAAGCAAAGGAATATGCGAATCGTAAGGGTTCCATACTCCATGTGTGGTGCCGCCTGCTTCAAAACCTTCTATCCATTGCGGCTCCGGCACTATTTGTATATCGCCGCTGCGCGAAGGATAATACCCGTTTATCAGCATATTTTTAATAGTGGTATTCAGCGTAGCATCATTTAACCGGTCAAGTGCAATAGCGCGCGAAACGCCCGGTTGCTGCTGCAGGTAATCAATAACAGCGTTATAAACTTGTTCTTTATCAAGATGCACTGCTGCCATTGCATGGTGATCGAGATACACCTGGAAATCCATAATACCGATTACCAGTTTATCTGTTTTGAATTTATCTTTTAATAAATTATTAAGATCAGTAGTTATTGATGCATCATTAATATTACCTGCAGGAATTTTATGTTCTTTTAAAAATGCAGGAACATGCGCAGCACCATGATCTGCAGATAAAAAAATCACGTATTCTCCTTTACCAATTTGCGTATCCAGATAATTTAAAAAATCCCCGAGGTCTTTATCCAACCGTAAATAATCATCTTCCTGCTCCACAGAATTAGGGCCAAAAGTATGACCAATGTAATCGGGTGTTGACAGGCTGATGGCAAGCATATCAGTTGCGGAATCCTTTCCTAATTTTTCGCCTTCAATGGCGGCTTTGGCCATTGCAAAAGTGAAAGTATTGCCATAAGGAGTAACAGGTAACACACCATAATTTTTTCCAATAAACTGGCTCAAATGATAAGGGAATCCTTTTTGATTGGTGCCAAAGGGCCTGTATTCATAAGGTTCTTCGTCGGGTGTGCTTTGTGTGTATTGGTTAATGGGATAAAGCGTATTCCAGTCTTTTGCGAAATAACTATCTACCAGTTTTTTTGCGTTTAATTCCTTTACCCACTGAGGCAATTCTTTCATGTAGTAAGAAGAGGTAATCCATGTTCCGTTTTTTTCATCGCACCAATATGCTGCATTGGCGCTATGCCCGGCCGGTAAAATTGCAGCGCGATCTTTCAGTGCAATGCCTATCACTTTACTGCGGAAATTTGTAGCAAGATGTAACTCATCACCAATAGTTGTTACTAATAAATTATGCGGGCTCATTTTACCTACATCTGTATTGCTTCCAACTGTAGTTACATTATCATCTTCTGTACAGTAAACAAGTTGTGATGAGTTGTAATCCCACCATTGATTGCCGGCAATGCCATTAATAGCGGGTACCGATCCGGTGTAAATGCTTGTATGGCCACATGCGGTAACGGTAGGCGTGTATGGAATAAATGTATTCTCACATGAAAATCCATTATTCAATAATCTTTTAAATCCGCCATCGGGTTGGTAAAGATTATAATAACGATATAAATAATCCCAGCGCATTTGGTCAATAACTATTCCCACTACAAGTTTTGGTCTTTGAAATTCATTAGTGGCTGATGATTCATTTTTATTTTGAGAAAAAGCTGCATAAGTAATGATAAGGCTTATGCATAAGAAGAAAAATTTGCGCATACTTTTTTATTTTAATAGAGTAAAGGGGAGGAATGCAAATGAGCAGTAAAAAATATCATTACACATACCTTCAAATATTTTTTATAAAAATATTCCTGTAGGTTTATTGAAACTTAGTGCAAAATATTTTTACTTTTTATGTTTGTGATTTTTATGATTTTTCTTATGTTCATCTTCTTCATCGAGTACGAGTTTTTCAATTCCTGTATCTGCGGTGTTATCCAGGTCTTCTATAATTCCACGGTCGGATAAATCGAGTGGATGTGAGTTTTCCCAATCATGCCGGGCAATTTGTTTTAATCTTTCTACCACTGGTGCGTCATGCACTTCTATGGCGAGTTCCCTGCGATGGTCGAAACTTCCGGGAGAAAGATTAATAGAACCCACTATTGCCCTGCAATCATCGGCCAGCAACATTTTGCCATGTAACTTTAAATGTTTTAGTTTATGAATTTTAATGCCAACATCATCCATGATGCGCAAGCCACCTACGCCTTCTACTAATTTTTCCATTTTTAAAGTATGAGGCGGACGTGCCATTACATGCACCTTTACGCCGCGGCTGGCAGCGTGCACCAATCGTTCGATGATGACCAAATCCTGGAAGCGTTCGTTTTGCACAAAAAGTGTATGCTTTGCTTCATCAATGAATTTTGCAATCCGCGTTCTACCGTTATTGCTGCACCAGATTAGATTTAAATTTTCTCCGGGGTCAAAATTTTTTCTATGCCAGTCAGCTTCAAAGCACAAGACTACTTCCTTTACCTCTTCAGCATGATAAGTAATAATGGCATAATCGCGTGTTTCAATAAAATTTTTTGGTTCCCAGTTCAATGATTTTATAAAAGCTATTTGCTCATCTACTACCATAGACTTTTCATGAGTAATCGTAAACTCGGGGTTGCTGTCTCTTACTTCAATGCCGGCTTGTTCTAATTGTCTCCTGGTTTCTTCATTTTCTTCTTCGCCCGTTCTGCGTGCAGGGTTGAGCATTACTCTTACATTCACCCCACGGTTTTTTGCTGCAATCACGGCGCCAATAAGTGATGGTTCAGAAAACAAAAACATCTTTATCAATAATGATTCTTTTGCATTATTGATGGCATCAATGATTTCTCCCCCCGTATCATCGGGCAATACAATTATAGATCGGTGAGACATCCGGTTGAATTTGGGTTAGTTTTTTCGAGACTTAAATGTAACAATTATTCAGCAGTTTTATGTAAAGAATGGTTGGTAAATGCCTGCGTGTTGTATAAGTCAGCATAAATTTTACCTTCCTGCATCAGTGCTTCATGCGTGCCTGCTTCGGCAATGACGCCGCAATTTAGTACCACAATCTGATCGGCATCTTGTATGGTAGCAAGGCGATGAGCAATGATAATGACCGTACGTCCAATCATTAAATTTTCCATTGCATTCATTACCACTTTTTCAGATTCCGAATCGAGTGATGAAGTGGGTTCATCAAGAATAAGAATGGGAGCGTTTCTTACCAGGGCTCGAGCAATACCAATACGCTGCCTTTGGCCGCCGGAAAGTGTAACACCTCTTTCGCCCACTAATGTATCATATCCATGAGGCATCTTGCTGATGAATTCATCTGCATTAGCAAGTTTTGCTGCTTCAATAATTTCTTTGGCTGTTGCATCGGGTTTTCCATAAGCAATATTTTCAAATACAGATCCATAAAATAAAATCGTATCCTGCATTACAAAGCCTAATTGATTGCGAAGGCCATCCAAAGTAAAATCAGTAATATCTTTTCCGTCTATAAATATATGTCCTGATGTAGGATCGTAAAATCGGGCAATTAAACCCACAATAGTTGATTTACCACTTCCTGTTGGTCCGCATATTCCAATGCGCTGACCACAATTAATTTTAAGATTGAAATCTTTTATTACCGGTGATTCGGCATTGTAGGCAAAACATACATTTTCAAAAACTATTTCTCCTCTAAATTGTTTGGGACAGATGGCATTTAATTTTTCAGGAGTAATGGCATTTGTTTCAAGAATAGCTTGTATGCGTTCCAATGCCACACTTGTTTGTGCAATGGTGCTCGTCATTTTTGCAAGGTCTTGCACCGGGCTGAAAAATCTACCCATATACCAGAGAAAAACGGTAAGCCCGCCCACCGTCATCAATCCATTCATTACAAGATGTGCACCGCGCCAGAGCACAAACGCAGTGCATGCTGCAACGGTGATGGCAACAACAGGAGAGATCACTGACTTTACACGTTTGGCTTTTAAAGCAGCGTTCACCGTTTCATCACTTATTTTTTTTAATCTTTCTTCTTCAAAATCCTGGCGGCCAAAAGCATTTACCGCACGGATAGATTCAAGTCCTTTTTGCAAAACAACAAACATATTGCTTTGATCTTTTCGTACCTCGCGGGTTGCTTTCTTCATTGATTTTTTAAATTTTGCAACAAAGAATAATAAAAATGGCGCCACCGCAAGCGCTACTAAAGTGAAATCAGGATCGAGATAAAACATAATGCCGACCATGCCCACAATGGTGAGTGCATCCACCAATATGTTTAACAAAGTAGCAGAAGCAAAATCCTGCACGGTAGAAACATCGGCAGTGATGGTGTTTAACAACTTTCCGGTTTGATGCGAATCGTAATATGAAAGAGAAAGATGCTGCAGGTGATGATACATTTTCTTGCGAAGATCATTAGCAACATACTGCGCAACTTTTTCATTATAATAATTATCGAGATACCCTGCCAGCGCCCCAATAGCAACAATAACAATGAGGCTGACAGCAGCTACTGCAGCTAATTGAATATTGTTTTCTGCCGGAAAAAAATCATTCATCCACCGGAGTAACTTTGGTAATGGATGATGCCCGATTACATTATCAATCACTATCTTCAATGGCCAGGGGCTTGCCAGCGCGATAAGGGCTTCCACAATCATAGTAATTAAGATAACAAAGACCAGCTTGCGATAGGGGCGCGAAAGCCCGCCAGCCCATACGATTAGCCCGAATAATGAACGTTGTTTTAATTCAATTTTTGTTAATAAATGTTTTGGCAAAGTCATATATCATTTCGATATGAGCGGTTGCATAATAACCATCAACCGGCAAAGTAATCAATTGTATGTTGAAGTTAGTGTAAAAAATGAGAGATACAGTGTTGCTAATATTTTATTGATTCATATAAATATGATGAAGCAGGGAATTTTAATTTTTTAGAATTACTTTTATAAATAAATAAACCAACTCTTTTTTATAAAAGCGGAATCATTTATCCGTTGATGCGGGCTTAGTATTCAATTACAGGGCTTAAATAAAAAATTAATTTATGAACGTACAAAAAATTTCATTTGTTCTTTTATTATTTTTCGTTGTTGTTAGTAACGCGGCATTTTCTCAATCATCATCGCGCTTTAGCTACAACAAATACATAGATGGTAAGGATACGTTGAATTATCGAATGTTATTTCCTGATGCCGATACTTTCCGAAAATATCCATTAGTTATTTTTCTTCATGGAGCTGGCGAACGCGGCAGTGATAATGAAGCGCAATTAAAATGGGGAGTAATGAATTTTGCTACCGACGAAAATATGATGCGGCATCCCGCGCTGGTAATAGCGCCACAGTGTCCGTTAAAAACAGGATGGTCCAATTTTCTCCGCAAAGACATGAAGCTTGACCCGACTCCTTCAAAGCCGATGGAACTTGTGATCAAACTTATCCATCAATTAATAAAAACAATGCCGGTGGATACAAACCGTATTTATATTACCGGTTTGTCAATGGGCGGGTATGGTACTTATGATGCTATTGAACGTTATCCCAATCTATTTGCAGCCGCAGTGCCTGTATGTGGCGGGGGCGATATATCAAGGGCTGCTTCTATTGCGCATATACCAATATGGATATTTCATGGTGCCGAAGATCCTGTCGTGAATCCTGTGTACGATCAGCAAATGCTGCAGGCTTTAACCAATGCCGGTGCACATCCCGGATTTACCCAATACCCTGAAGTGGGGCACTTCTCATGGCTGGGAGCCTACAGTGATCCGCACATGATGGAATGGTTATTCAGGCAACATAAATAAATCTCTTGTTCGCATAATAATACATTTATCAAATTGCTCAGATGTTTGAGACATGAAGTATTTTTGATAATGTTCTGCCACCAAAAAGAACTTGGGGAATAGCGATGTATATATTCATCATCATAATTACAATTTTTTTAAGAAGGAATCTGAAAACCTCCTTAACAATGCCCGAGTGGAATAAGTGGCTGCTCTGGGTAATGATTGGTGCTATTATCCTGCTGGTGTTCCAATCCATCTTCAAACCTTTTGAAACCCCGGCTGATTGGATAGGCATTGTAATGATGGGAGTATTGTTGTATTACATTTATACTAAAAAAGAATTCCAATCTCAAAAATTTATTATCACGGCAGTATTGCCGCTCTTAATCGTTAATTTTTTAACAGAAAGTATTCGTCTTATCAGCCAAAGTTTTTATACAAAATATCATAACTGGATTGATGCCGCAGGTACCTTCGCCGTACTGTGGGCCATCGGAACGCTGATTGTTACACGCAGGCAACAAAAGGAGTTAAACAAAGCGCGTGAAAAAGCTTTGCAGGAAGAGCAAAATAATAAAGTTATTTCTGCCATGAAAGATCAATTGGAAGTGCAGGTAACCGAGCGAACTGCTGAACTGAGGAAACAAAAAGAAGAACTGGAGCATACGTTGGAAGAATTAAAAGCCACACAGGCGCAACTGATACAAAGCGAAAAAATGGCCTCGCTGGGGGAACTGACCGCAGGCATTGCTCATGAAATTCAAAATCCTTTAAACTTTGTAAATAATTTTTCGGAAATAAACCGCGAATTGCTGGGCGAAATGAAAGATGAAATAGCAAAAGGAAATTTTGAAGGAGCCGCTTCCATTGCAAGTGATGTAATAGATAATGAAGAAAAAATAAATCATCATGGCAAAAGAGCCGACGGCATTGTAAAAGGAATGTTGCAACATTCCAGGAAAAGCAGTGGCCAAAAGGAATCTACCAATATTAATACTCTTTGCGATGAATATGTACGGCTATCGTATCATGGATTGCGGGCCAAGGATAAAAGTTTTAATGCAAAATTTGAAACTCACTTTGATGAAAGCATACAGAACATTAATATAGTGCCCCAGGAAATAGGAAGAGTAATTTTGAATTTAATTAATAATGCTTTCTATGCGGTGAATGAAAGGAAGGAAGAAAATACCCCGGGTTATGAACCAACCGTAACTGTTGCAACAAAAAAAATGGGAAATCATGTATGCATTACCGTTAGTGATAACGGAAAAGGAATTCCCCCGAATATCCGGGAAAAAATTTTTCAGCCTTTTTTTACCACAAAAAAAACAGGACAGGGCACCGGGCTGGGATTGAGCCTAAGTTATGACATTGTAAAGGCGCATGGTGGCGACATAAGAGTGGAAACCCTGCTATCAGGCGATGGAGTGCCCGCAGGAAAAGAAATGGGCGGAACGAAATTTATTGTTACATTACCAATATAAAATAAGATGAAAATACTTGTAGTAGATGATGAGCGGGACATCCAGTTGCTGTTTGTACAACGCTTCCGCAAAGAAATTAAAAGCACTGAAATGGAATTTAATTTTGTATATTCCGGAGAAGAAGCGCTATTATTTATGGACAACCATAAACATGAAGCCGTGTTAATTTTGTCCGACATCAACATGCCCGGTATGAGCGGGCTGGAGTTGCTGCGAAGAATTAAACAGAAGTATGAAAATCCGCCGCCGGTGGTAATGATGATAACGGCTTATGGCGACGAAGAAAATTATCAAAAATCATTGAGCTATGGTGCAGATGATTTTTTAACCAAACCACTTGATTTTACCTTATTGAAAGATAAGCTTAAAAAACTTGAAGTACAATGACGAAGATTTTAGTAGTGGATGATGAAACAGATCTGGAAACACTGATAAAGCAAAAATTCAGGAGACAAATCCGCGAACAGGAATTTGATTTTGTTTTTGCCATTAATGGTGTGCATGCGCTGGAGAGGCTGAAAGAGCACCCGGATGTAGAAATTGTTTTGAGTGATATCAATATGCCGGAGATGGATGGCCTCACGTTGTTATTGCGTCTTTCCGATTTTAGCCCTGTTATTAAAACAGTGATGGTATCTGCTTATGGCGATATGGATAATATTCGCGCTGCCATGAACCGCGGCGCTTTCGACTTTATCTGCAAGCCCGTAAATTTTGATGACTTAGAGATCACCGTTCGAAAAACTATTAAACAGGTGGCGCAGGTAAAAGATACTTTGAAAGCAATAAAAGAAAACAATATTTTGAAAATGTATGTGGATGAGTCCGTGCTCAAATACATGAACAGAAAAGAGTTTGAAGAATCGCTGTTGCTAAATGAAACAGTAGAGGCTACTGTAGTGTTTATTGATATTTGCGGCTTTACAAAAATCACCGAACGAAACAAAGCCGATAATGTGGTAAAAATGCTCAATAATTATTTTGATGTAATGGTAAAAGAAATCATTGATCAAAACGGGCATATAGATAAATTTATCGGGGATGCAGTGATGGCCGTATTTCGCGGAGACTTTCACCTGGACAGGGCGATAGATGCCACCTTAGCTGTGAAGCGGCAAATAGAAAGCTTGCCCGCAGAGGCAACTGTTTCAGGTTTTAAACCCGATGTTTCCATTGGTATCAATACCGGAGAATTAATTTCAGGTAATATCGGTTCGGAAAGCCTCAGGAGACTTGACTACACTGTTATCGGTGATGTGGTGAATACTGCTCAAAGATTACAATCCGCTGCAAAACCCGGCCAGATATTATTTTCAGAATTGGCATACAATATGGTTAAGGAATCTTTCCGGTGCCGGGAAATTGGTGAGATAACTTTAAAAAATAAAGAAAACCCGGTAAAGGTTTATGAGGTGCTTGAGTAGGGTACAACATTTTTTATAAATCATATTTAGCCTCTGTGGGGGCTCTTCTTATTTTTTCAGGCAACGTCAAACTTTCGTGAGAGCCACGGTTGGGGCTCTGACCAACGGAGATGCTTCGCAAGGTTTTGAAATATTTTAAATTTGAGAAACAATACTCGGGAATTTTTTTTTACAAAGTATATTTTAAAACCACCAAAGCTTTGACCACAGGGGCTTCACACTTTCACATCGAAATATGATAACAATCATATTTTGAGAAATTTGCTATCATACTTATTTCTTTTTCCGGATGCTACTTTTACGACGTGGATATATAGTTATTTACCGGAGATAACATTCCATATCATTTCCATTAATCTTTTTTAAAATTAAATTAAAGCAAATGCTTGGAATATTAAGCGAACAGGAAATTGAAGATTTTTTAAAAAGTCAGATTATCGGCAGAATCGGTAGTCATTATAACAACATTACCTATATAACACCGATAAGCTATGTTTATAATAATAATATCATCATAGCTCATTCAGCAGAGGGTATGAAAATAGATATGATGCGGGGCAATCCATCTGTGTGCTTTGAAGTGGACAAGATAGAAAACATGGGCAACTGGAAGTCAGTAATTACCTGGGGCACTTTTAGTGAAATAACAGACGCGGATGAACGTAAAAATGCAGTAAAAAAACTTTATATGAGAAGATTTCCTGCTGTAGTTAGCGAAAAAGTAAAATTGAATAAAGAATGGCCCTTTGAGCCGGAAGATACTGAATTGGTATCCGGAATTATTTTTAAAATTAAATTATACAAAAAAACGGGGCGTTTTGAAAGAGGCGATGCAATTACGTTTTAGTCATATCAACCTTACCAGCATGAAAGAAAAGTCAGAGGCACAAGCTTTAAGGCACGATCAGTTTGAACATGAAAATTTAATGTGGGAAAGAACGATTGAATTTTTCAAGCAGGAAAATGCAGTTTTAAAAACCCGCCTTAGCATTGCTATTGACGGATTGAATAATAATAAATTTTTTAAATACGCGGAATATTTTCAAAACCAGTTTTTGCTAAAAGATGAAGTGGCAAAAAAACTGGAATCAGAAATAACCGAGCAAATAGCAAGGCTGAGTGTATGCCCGCATATAGGTTATATTTCCGCGGAAATACAAGATAAGCAGGAAGTGTTGCGAAGAGAGGTCAGTTATTTTGAATCTGATTTTTTACGAATGAAAAATGAGTTCAATCAATTGATTTCGCAGGAAAGTTAATTGATTAGGTTGGCCAGTTTCTTTTCGTTGATGACAGCAATCTTACTGCCGTTTACTTCAACAATTTTTTCATTTTTAAAATCACTCAGCGTGCGGATGAGCGACTCTGTTGCAATGCCGGCCATATTTGCAAGGTCTTCTCTCGAAATTTGAATGACTGTTTTATCATCGCCTTTCTTATATTTTTTCTGCAGCATCAGCAGCGCATCTGCTACCCGTTTTCTTAATGAATTATAAGCAAGATTCAGTAACTGTTGTTCTTTCTCGCTGATGTTTTTGGCAAGCAGGCGGATAAATGTACGCGCCACTTCTTTATTGTTGTTTATTAACAGATCAAAATTCATTTTCGATATGGAGCATATCTTACAATCCTCCAGGGTTTCGGCTGTTTCGGTATATTTCGAATCTTCCAGTAATGCAGTGTATCCGAAAAAATTACCATCGGTCAGCACTTCTGTTATCAACTCTTTTCCAAATTCATTTGATTTGTAAATTTTCACTTTGCCTTGCTTCAAAAAAAATAATTCGTGCGGGTAACTTTCTTCCCGATAAATCACTTGCTTTTTTTTGTATGATTGAAGATCACTGTCATCAGTAAGTTCCTGTAACGAAGTTTTTGCATCTTTCAAAAAATTATTAAATCCGTCTTCTGTATTTGCATAGCTTTTTTTCATCAGAGATATTTTCCTGATCCTGCTTTCAACAGCATTCAATAATTCAAGATCAGTAAAAGGCTTGGTAATATAATCATCAGCGCCCATTTCCATTCCTTTCCTCAAATCGCTTCGTTCCGATTTGGCTGTAAGAAAAATAAATGGGATACCTGAAAGTTCGGGGTTCTTATTGATAAGATGCAATACACCATATCCATCCAGCACGGGCATCATAATATCGCAGATAATAAGATCCGGCTTTTTCTTCATGGCCATTTTTATTCCCTCTTTTCCATTCTCGGCAACGGAAACACTGTAATTGGCCATCTGCAGTATCTCGGCGGTATTTTCCCGCAGTTCTTCATTATCTTCTA
>Ga0157370_10005296_pt1 | contig 14489 bp, 11 predicted proteins | sample C35metaG_FD_113463 | JGI IMG/M metagenome (GOLD analysis project Ga0157370, IMG submission 113463) | Corn rhizosphere microbial communities from Kellogg Biological Station, Michigan, USA - C3-5 metaG | ecosystem: Host-associated > Plants > Roots > Rhizosphere > Soil | place: USA: Michigan...
CCACGTCGCCGAAAAGCTCGGCATTCCCTACTACGTCGTCAACCAGCAGGAGCGCTTCGAGGCCGACGTCGTGCGCCCCTTCGTCAACGAGTATCTCGCCGGACGCACTCCCATCCCGTGCACGCTATGCAACAACCATCTCAAGTTCGACCAGCTTCTCGTCACCGCCCGACAGATTGGCGCCGACCGCATCGCTACCGGACATTACGCCCGCAACCGTTTCGATCCCGTCCGTAATCGGTGGATACTCTCCCGTCCCGCCGACCACTCAAAGGATCAGACCTATTTCCTCTTCGGACTGACACAGGAGCAGCTCTCCCGCACTCTCTTCCCTCTCGGCGAGATGCAGAAGCCTGCGGTGCGCGAACTGGCCTCTGAGGTGGGACTCAACGTTGCCTCCAAGCCGGACTCGCAGGAGATCTGTTTTATTCCCGGCGGAGACTATAACGCCTTCCTGAAGGCCTACCTCGAAGAGCAGGGAGAGGCTCTCCCCGATTCCTCCGGTGAACTCCTATCCAGCGCCGGTGAGGTCATCGGCCGTCATCAGGGAATCCAGAGCTTCACTGTTGGCCAGCGGAAGGGTCTCGGCCTCACCTCGCCCGATCCGCTCTACGTACTCTCTATCCATCCCGACAGTCATCAGGTCACGGTCGGTTCCAACGATGAGCTCATGTCGACGCGGCTGCGCGCCAACCGGCTGAACTGGATCTCAATTCCCGGCCTTCGCGAAGGCGAGGACATCCGCGTCACCATCAAGGTCCGTCACCGCCACACGCCCGCTGCAGCCACTCTGAGCCGCATCGACGACGGCACCGTTCAGGGCATCTTCGATGAGCCCCAACGCGCAATCACCCCCGGCCAGGCCGCCGTCTTCTATCAGGAAGACGAGGTGGTCGGGGGTGGTTGGATTATCTAAGCGCTTGTTAAAGATCGATGTCGTTGTCGCGAGTGGGATGGGTCGTCCGGCTGTAAGTTGTCTGGCCGTAACCGCCGAAGTGCTTTGATCGGCCTACTAAAACGTCCAGTCCTGCCTTCAGTCCGTTTATCCAGCCGGTCAACTCCCGTACAGGAACACGGATGCCATGCTGAACGGCAGCGAGTATTTCTGCCGTTCCATTGATAGCCGTACTCACCACTTCATCGGCCTTTGCGGCCTGAGCACGGGCCTTGACGTTGACATCACTCAGCGTCGTATCGAACTCCTGTGCCTGTTTCCGAACGATGTTGCTGGTCTCCACCATGTTTTCCGCGAGGACCATCAGCTTTGGAGCATAGTTTTTGACAAATTCCTGCGTACTTTCGACCGCAGGAATCGCTTTCGCTCGAACTTCTTCGACAATAGCCAACGCGCGCTTCCGAGCTTTTGCCGCACCGATAGCCATGACGACAAGAGCGCCCGCCTGAACCAACAACGCTAAAGCGACAAGTCCGATGAAGATCATTAGCAGCTTGGAGTTACCGGACGAGATCGAGTCCGTGTCCTGAAGCCACATCCCCGACATTATCAACTGCGTCGCTATCATGCAGCCTCGCTTTCAATACCGCATTCCACAAGATTTACCTGACCCTCCGCTTATCGGAAGATCAGGCCCGAGTTAATGATTCAGCACAAGCTATTTACCGGATCAACTATTAACCGATTTGCCCAGGTTCTGAGTGGCGCTGGCATAGGCCTCTTTACCGGCATCGATCGCAGAGGCAACCTTGCCCTGCTGCTCCTGAACCAGTCCTTTGCCTTTTTCAACGTACTCCGCCCACTGGTTACGGCCACGGTCATAGTACTCCTTGCCGCGATCGACGTACTCGTTTACCTGCTGTTTTCCCTGCTCTGCCAGTTCCATGGCACGCTCTTTGCTCTGCTGAGCCAGGTTCGCTGCTCTCTCTTTCGCGTCCATCGCCGTGGCTACAATGTCTTCGCGCGTCTCTTTGCCGGCCTTGGGCGCATACAACACTCCTACAAGTGCACCTACGCTCAGACCTGCCAGAAACCATCCCAATCCACTTACACCGTTGTCGTTATCTGACATACTCTTTCTCCTCTTCTGTTGATAAGTGCAAATCTGCTCTCAGCCTTTATACCTCAACCCCGGAACTGCCATTTGCTGAAGAGACTTCGAGCGTACCCGTCTCCCGCATAAAACAGGCGTTACCCGGAACACTCTCCTTGGAAGATGCCCGTGCTCTGGAATAGGTTGCGCGCCTGCGGCTGACCGATTGCGCTGCAGACGTATCTTTTCCCCTTTACACTCGTCCTACCAACTGTAGTTATTGTTATTCCAATGCTTCGTTGGGTGAATCCGCAGCATCTTATAGCAACAGAGTGAGTTACAGTGTTCAAAATGAGTTCTATCGCATAAGCGAGGTCAAATGTACGTTTACCGTCTCCGCCGTGCAACACGAGCGATCACATCCGCTACTCTTCTCGCTGTAGCCCTGAGCTTTGCGGGCTGCAAACACTCGCCGGCCCCGCCCAGCGACAGCGCTTTGGCATCTGCGGTGCAGAACCGCATCGCAAGCGATGGCGCTCTCAAAGCCGAGCCCATTCAAAGCTCTGTCCAGAACGGAATCGCAACACTCAGCGGAACGGTCAGCAGTGAGGCCGCCCGCTCACTTGCAGCTTCGGATGCTGCCCAGGTTGCCGGGCTCAAGACGGTCGTGAACAACCTCACCGTCCAGACTGCCCAACAGCCCGCAGCTCCGATACCCACTGCGGAGGTTGCGCCCAAGCCTGCTCCCTCTGCCCCGAAGAAGGCCAGCGCTCAAGGGCAGAAAGAACGTCCTGAGCCGGTCCGGCATACACCCGCTCCGATCGAGCGCGTCCCGCCTGGCGAACAGTCTCAAGCCGCTCCGCCCCCGGCAGCGCCTGCTCAGCCTCCAGCGCCTGCTTTCCGCGACGTCATTGTTCCGGCAGGCACAACGCTTCCGGTTCGAATCACTCAAACGCTGGATAGCGCCACGACTCAGGAAGGCGAGACCTTTACCGGTACCGTTGCTTCCGATGTAGTTGTGGACGGTCTTGTCGTCATTCCTCAGGGAGCGACCGTATCCGGCCGCGTGGAAGCTGTACAGGAAGCGGCGCACTTCAAAGGCAATTCCCTGCTTACCATCGGGCTCACTCGCCTGAAAAACCCTGGTGAAAATGTCGCCCTTTCTACCGAGCCGTACAGCGTAGCGGGCAAGGGGCGGGGCAAAAACACCGCAGAAAAGGTAGGTGGAGGCGCGGCTATCGGAGCCATTCTGGGCGGCATCTTCGGCGGAGGTAAAGGCGCGGCTATCGGATCGGTGGCAGGTGGTGGGCTCGGTGCTGGGGCCAATGCCGTCACCAAGGGCGAACAGGTGCAGATTCCCTCCGAAAGTCTGATCCGGTTTCATCTGACGAGTGCCGTTCCTCTACGCGTTTCCACCAACCGCACGCGGAGCACACCCGTAAGCCCTAACCTCCAGCCGCGGCCGGAATATCAGCAGCAATAACTGAACCAAGAATTTTCGATGAACTATGGCGGCGAAAGTCTTACTTCGCCGCATCATAGAATCTAGGATTTCCCTAAGCATCACTCGTGTAAACTCGGTATAGCAGCCCTTTTAAATCCACGCACGGAGCTGCTTCTACCGAAAGAAAATTCTTCTCTTGAGGTACTCCGCTTGACGGCATCGTCCAAACCAGTTGTCAGCGTTACGGAAAAGCCAGAGGGCTTTCTTACTTTTACCCTGCACGCTCACCTGCCTTATGTCGTAAATCACGGTACCTGGCCTCATGGAATGGAGTGGCTGCACGAAGCTGCCGCTGAGACTTATCTACCGCTGCTTCGGATGCTGAAGAACCTCGAGCGCGATCATATCCGTTTCAATTGCAATCTCAATCTTTCTCCTATCCTTCTCGAACAACTCTCGCACCCTGTGTTCATCGCGGAGTTTCCAAACTATCTGGGACGCAAGATCGTTGCCGCACGGGAAGATGAAGCCTACTTCACTCAGGCGGGCGAAGATCACTATGCCGAGACCGCCCGCTTCTGGCATAAGTTCTTTTCGCAGGCCCTGGAAGATTTCAACCACTTCGACCAGAACATCATTAAGGGTTTCCGGCACTTCAACGATATCGGCCTGATCGACATCATTACCTGCGGCGCAACCCACGGCTACATGCCGCTTTTAGGTACGGACGAGAGCGTCCGCGCGCAGATTCGCACGGCGGTCGATACTCATATTCGCCATATTGGCAAGCATCCCAGAGGCATCTGGGCTCCGGAATGCGGATACCGGCCTGCCGGTTTCTGGAACTATCCCGTGCCTAATGCGGATGGTTCGCCGACGCCTCCCGGCTTTGACCGCATCGGGGTCGAGCAGGCGCTCTCCGAATCGAACATCGAGTTCTTTTTTGTCGATACCCACCTCGTCGAAGAATCGCGTCGCGTTCCTTCGCCCTACGAACTGCGCGATGGCGCCGTTCCTATCGATGAATCGGTAGAGCCGATCACGCATCAGGATTATCGCCGTCTCTATCAGCCTTATTATGTCGATGGTCCTTACGACAAGCGCTATGCGACCACGATCTTCCCCCGCGACCCGCGTACAGGCGTGCAGGTCTGGTCAGGCGATTCGGGTTATCCCGGCGACGGCACCTATCTCGACTTCCACAAAAAACGCTGGCCTGGTGGTCACCGCTACTGGCGCGTTACAGGCTCGAAGGTGGATATGGGAGATAAGCAGCCTTACTATCCCAACGAGGCCGCAGAGCGCGTCAAGAGCCATGCCGCAAATTACGTTCATCTGGTATGGGAGGCTCTTCAGCCTGGATTCAACGATGCGATTCCACCGATCCTCTGCTCACCTTTCGACGCCGAACTCTTCGGCCACTGGTGGTTTGAAGGCATCTGGTGGCTGGAAGCAGTCGCGCGTACGATTCACGACTACACCACTGGAATCCAACTCATCAGTTGCTCCGAATACATCGACCGGTATCCACGTGCAGGCTTCATTGCCATGCATGAGGGCTCGTGGGGCGCAGAGGGCAACAATCACGTCTGGATGAATCCGGAGACATCCTGGACCTACACCCATATCTACCCAGCCGAACTCTACACGCGCGAAGTTTGCACGGCCGGTCAGTGGGTCCACACAGAGCTTGGCAAGCGCATTATGCAGCAACTCTGCCGTGAGCTTCTCCTGCTCGAATCCTCCGACTGGCAGTTCCTCATCACGACTGGGGCCGCTCGCGATTACGCGGAGATCCGCTTCCTTACACACAACGATCAATTCAACGAAATGAAAGCGATCTGGCAGACGTTTGAATCGTCCGGCTCGATCACGCCGGCACAGGAGACACGCCTTGCCGAGATTGAACTCCGCGACAGCGTCTTTCCCGATATCGATCCCGGCCTCTGGGTGGCAGGTGCTCACGAGATCCGCGAACCGGTAACTGCCGATTCCATCCTGGAAGTTGTCCAGGCCTCAGATACTGCAGAAGCCACTTCCTAATCTCTTCCCGCAGCCGTTCGTCTCTTCCCGGAGACGAACGGCGCTCCAAGCTGTACGCAGTACAGCACCGGGGAAATCTCTCAAACCTAAGATCGCATCTACCTAATCAGGAGCCCTATCCGCTTGGGACGTGGGCTTTCCTGTTTCGAAATGATGCTATCTTCTTCCCCAATTCGCACGGGCAGCGCGATTGCTTATACCATTCCTACCGATTCGCCCGAGGCGGATGGCACCTTTGCCTGGCGTTCTACAACACTGATCCTGGTCCATCTGCAAGCGGGCGATACGACGGGCGTCGGCTATACCTACTCCGATAAAACGGCCGCTCCTTTGATACGGAGTCTCCTGAAGGATGCTGTTATCGGCGCAGATGCCTTCGCAATTCCCTGTATTTTTTCCAGGCTCCGCCACCTGCAACGAAACTACGGGAGTGACGGCCTGGCCGCCACCGCTCTTTCTGCCATCGACATTGCCCTATGGGACCTGAAAGCAAAACTGCTCGTGCAACCTCTCGTATCGCTGCTGGGCCAAATGCGCGCGGGAGCGCCGGTATACGGCTCTGGCGGTTTCACCTCTTATAGTGACGACCAACTGCAAACACAATTTTCCAACTGGGTCGCGGACGGCATTCCCAGAGTGAAGATGAAGATCGGTTCCGACCCGCAGCGAGATCTCGCCAGAGTGAAGTCTGCCCGCGAAGCAATCGGCCCCGATACACAACTCTTTGTCGACGCAAACGGAGCGTACTCCCGTAAGCAGGCACTCTGGTTCGCGGAGCGCTTCGCCATGGAATCGAATGTCAGCTGGTTTGAAGAGCCTGTGAGTTCCGACGACCTTGCGGGGTTGCATTTGATGCGCAACCGCGCACCCGCGGGCATGGATATTGCGGCAGGTGAATACGGGTGGAACGCGATGTACTTCCGCCGAATGCTGGCTGCGGAAGCGGTCGACGTTTTGCAGGCCGATGCCACTCGTTGCGGAGGGGTTACCGGATTTCTCGATGCCGCCGCCATCTGCGATGCACATCCTTTGCCATTCTCCGCACATTGCGCTCCATCCATTCACATGCATCTGGGCTGCAGTGTCCGGTCGATTCGGCATCTGGAATATTTTTACGACCATGCGCGTATTGAGCAAATGCTCTTCGACGGTTTCACTGCTCCAAAAGATGGCGCGATGCAGCCCGACCTGTCCCGTCCTGGTCTTGGCCTCGACTTCAAAACGAAAGATGCGGAAAAGTTCAAAGATGATATCTAATCTTGATTTCGCCGGGACGGAGCGCGTCCTATGAGCAGCCTCGCCTATGATTCCCCGGCAATGCTGGTTAGACAGCTTCCCGCGCCCGTGGGAGAACTCGCAGAGGCCGTTCTGGATCACATCCGTAGTGGAACCTTTCAGCGCAGCATGTCGCTGCTGGTCGTCAGTACTAGCATCGTCAGCGGCGCCGAAGTGGCCTACGAGCACTACCGTGGTGGTTACTCGAATCCCATCATGTACTCGCCCGTCATCCTCAGCGGGGTGCTCAGTGTCGCGGGAGTGGCGGCTTTCTTCAGCGGCCGCATGGCCAGAAGCTTTTTGCGCTGGACCAGCGCAATTACGTTTCTTGACGGCATCGTCGGATTCGGCTTCCATATTCGCGGCATCGCTCGCAAGCCCGGCGGATGGAGACTTCCGCTCACCAATATCGTGATGGGACCGCCTATCTTTGCGCCGCTTCTCTTCGGAACCAGTGCCTATCTCGGCATTCTCGCTTCGTATCTTCAGCGGGAGGAGGATGGCTCATCGAAGCGAACGTTGCAACCGGAGGAAAAGGCAGATTGGCGCGAAGATATACGCGTAGGCCGATTCCAGAAGCACCTCTGCGTTGTCACGGCGGTCTGGACCTTCTGCAGCGGCTTCGAAGCCTGGTACTCGCATTACAAAAACAATTTTCAATACCGCGTGCAATGGTCGCCGGTTATTCTTACGCCGCTTATGATGGCGGCCTCGATTGGAGCAATCAAGAGCCGCCGCATCGCCAACACCGCCCTGCCTCTGGCTTCAGCTACCGCAATTGTGAATGGGACGGTGGGGTTTGCATACCACCTACGCGGCATTCTCAGGCGACCCGGAGGCCTCAAAAAGCCGCTCTACAACACCCTCTATGGGCCGCCGATCTTCGCTCCAATGTTGTTCGCGGCCTGTGGGGTTCTGGGAGCGCTCGCCTGCCTGATGCGCAGAGAAAGGAGCTAGCTATCATTTCATCATCGAAAACTCGCGCGCCGCTCACCGTCCCCGATACAGAAGTGCCGCTGCCGCAAAGAGAGCAACCCGGCTACTATCCGGGCTTTCACACACTGAGTCAACAGGCCTATTGGGATGAGGCCACGCGGGATCTTGTTCTTCGCCGAGTTGAAGATGTGCCGCCTATTCGCTTCTTCACGCCGGCGGAGGCTCGCACCATGGAAGCGGTGGTGGATCGCATTCTCCCGCAGGATGATCGCACAGAGGAGCGCCGGATTCCTATTCTTCCCATCATCGACGAACGCCTGTTTGCTAATCGCATTGAAGGCTATCGCTACGAGGACATGCCGCCCGATCAGGAGGCCTACCGTATCGCGGCGAAGGCTATTGAAGAAACAGCTCACGCACTCTATAAAAATTCATTCGCTGATCTCTCAACCCTTGAACAGGAAGAAATCCTCCAGGCGATTCATGACGAAAAGCCATTTGCCGCAGAACGAACCTGGGCGCGCATGAACATCCGACGCTTCTGGGAGCTTCTGATCTCCGATTGCTGCAGCGCCTACTATGCGCATCCCTGGGCGTGGGACGAGATCGGTTTCGGCGGCCCGGCCTACCCGCGCGGCTATATGCGCCTGGAGCGCGGCGAACCTGAGCCGTGGGAGGTCGGCGAGCAGCGCTACGCATGGGCGGCGCCCGCCGACACCATCTCCGATCTGCCTCAACAGAAACCTTCTACAGGCGACCACCAGACCCATCCGGGACAGGGAGGGACACATTGAGCAAACCCCTGTTCGGCGCATTCAGCACACCAGAGGACGGCGTTCACCGGCTCGGCCCGATGCAAACGATAGAAGTCCCGCAGCGCCGCTTCAAAGAAGATGAAGTCGTCGATTATGTTGTCGTGGGCGTCGGCTCGGCTGGCGGAGTGCTTCTCCAGCGTCTTGCCCGTACGGGTTTTACAGTCATCGGTCTCGAAGCGGGGCCGTTCTGGGACACCGAGCGCGATTGGGTGTCGGATGAAGCCGGCTCTTACAACCTCTACTGGAATGACCTGCGCATCACCGGCGGCGAACATCCGCTCGCGCTTGGCAGCAACAACAGTGGCAAAGGCGTCGGCGGAGGCTCTGTGCATTGGGCGGCGTTTACTCCGCGTCTTCACCCTTCCGATTTCGAGGTCTACACGCGCGATGGTGTGGGCGCTGACTGGCCCATCACCTACGAAGAGATCGAGCCCTATTACGAATTGCTCGAACAGGAGATCCCCATCGCCGGCCCGGCGTGGTTTCCCTGGGGCAAGCCGCACGGACACCCTTATGCGCCGCATCCGATGGGCGGCGTCGGAGATACCCTCATCAAGGGCTGTACGAAACTCGGCATTCCCGTATCTGCAGGCGGCCCAGTGGCCATTCTTTCCGCGTCGCATGGAGACAGGCCACACTGCATCTATCGCGGCTTCTGTATTCAGGGCTGCAAGGTCGGCGCAAAGGCCTCCACGCTGGTCACGCATGTTCCCGACGCGCTGGAACATGGTGCGGAAATTCGCGGCAGCTCCATGGTGGCGCGGGTTTCGATGGATAAAGCTGGCAGGACGAATGGCGTTATCTACTTCGACCTCGAAGGCAAGGAACACTTTCAGCGCGCACGAGCCGTGATCGTCTCCGGTTATGCAATCGAAACGCCGCGTCTTCTACTGAACTCCGCATGTCCTGGCCACGAGCAGGGTCTTGCGAACTCCAGCGGCACGCTTGGCAAATATCTCATGGCGCAGGCCGGAAATGTCGTCCTCGGGCGCTTCGATGAACTCATCCGCATGTACAAGGCTCCGCCCGCCCATGCTCTTACGGAAGAATTCTATGAGACCGATCCCAAACGAGATTTTGCGCGAGGCTTCGCCGTCCAGACCGTTGCGCCTCTTCCCATAGCCTTCGCGAAACAGTGCATGACCTCGAAAGCGCTATGGGGATGGGGTCTCCGCCGCATGATGATGGATTACAACCATTGGTCCACTCTCGGCGTGCTCGGAGAGATTCTGCCGTGGGAGGACAACCGTGTGGAGTTGGCTGAGGAGAAAGACCGCTTCGGCCTGCCCGTTGCGAAAACCTTCTTCGGACTCCATGATAACGATCATAAATTGATCGAATTCGGCACGAAGAAAGTGATGGAGATCATGTCTGCCGCGGGAGCAACCGAAGTAGTCTCCGAATCGCGCTATGCCCATCTTGTCGGGGCCGCCCGCATGGGAGCGGACCCGGCAAAGTCTGTCTGCGATAAATTCGGCCGGACCTGGGATATCCCCAATCTGTTCATCATGGATGGCAGCGTGATGCCGACACAGGGCTCAGCAAATCCCGGCCTTACCATTCAGGCGCTCGCCGCCCGCACAGCGGATTACCTCATCTCACAGGGCGATTCGGTCTTCACGACCAGCAAGCGTGACATGACAACGCCGCCCGTCCGGAAATCGCTCTCACCGCCCGGAACCTTCAGCAAGGGCGCTCCCCACATCGGCTGAACCGAGGCCGGATTAGCGGCAAGTGTAGTCGATCGTTAACGTCCCACGTAGAGCGACGCCAGCCGTGATGGCGAATCCGTTTGCGCTTTCCCTTCCGCTCCCGATACCGAAGAAGGCAGTACCCCCATTCTGAACTGCCGTGCAGATTGTGCCTTGAGCCAGACTGGTACTTACATTGACAATCGTCCCTTTTGCTCCAGCAACTGAAGCCACAACTGTAAGCCGTCCGCGCTGTGCTGTGCAGCTATATCCACGCGCGCAGACTGCGCTTCCTCCTGCATTGCCCGCTCCAGGCCCTACCACGGCTGCAGCCATGGATTCGTCACTCTTCTGCTGGCCCGCGCCTATCATCATCTTCCCCCCGGAGTTGGTGATCGTAATCGCATTTTGAGGAGATCTCGGGTCCTGAAGTTCAATCCGGCTGGTTGTAACCGGGCCAGAGAGCGGCCCCGAAAACAACTGCGCTGTCATTCGGGGCACGGTGAAGTTGCCGTTGGAAGGATCGTATTCCATCGCCCCATGCTGCAGATCAAAGAGAGTATAGGACGGCGTATGGTCGCACCCTCTGGAATCGCAACCTACCGTAAAGAGCGTCCCGTGATTGAGCGGGGCATTTCTGATGTTGAGCCATTCCCCGTACGGCCCAAGAAACGTATTCCAGCGAATCGGCTCCAGTGTGCCTCCGCAGCCGATGTAAAGAGAACACGGATTGGCATTTCTCCAGGCAGAGGGGCGATAGTTCGCACTTATACCTGAGCCGAAGAAATCCCATCTCTGCCCATTCGAGCTATAGCCATTGGACAGCGTATGCTGAAACACCTCCGTCATCCTCGCGTTCATCGCAAAGCTGGGGTGGTGGGGATTTTCAATCACATCTCCCGGAGCCCACTCCACAGAGTTAGGCTCGAGCGGCACGCCGCCAGCAACCTGCGGCCCCAGCACTTCCGCCCCTGGATAGAGATGAAAGCCATAGTAAGAAGGCGGAAGATCGATCGTAGCGGAGGTGGCTTTCTCGTCTGGTCCCGCCTGCGGCCACTTCAAAACCTGGCTGGAGTCATCTACATACTCCGGCATATGAACACTTCCATTGAAGGATCGATTACTCGCATCTGCGATGACCACGGTAGGAGCCTGATTGAAGATGTAAGACTCATTTGCCTTGGCAAAGCTCGCCGTCACCACGCCGCCCGATCGCGACAAATTCTTGAGATGTACAGGAGCCTGATACACCTTGAGCATGTTCGACATCGTTGCGCCCTTCACGTTCCAAACGTAAGCGAGGTGACTCGCATCCGTAGCGCCTACGGCTTCGTAACTGGTTCGAAATCCGTCTCTGTCAAGATTCCGATCGAGGCTGATATATTGGCCGCAAATTCCTCCCTGCCAAAGCGAAGTGGGGTTCTTTTCATCTCTGCCATTGGGATTTTTGTGGATAATCGTAACGTCCTGCGATCCACCTTTAGCCGGACCTACTTCTGCAATCAGCACCTGTTCCGGATACCACCCTCCTGCCAGGCAGGCTTTACCCGTGGTAAACGATCCCTGCAGAAGGCGTACGCCGGAAAGTCTGACCTTCTCAGGAACATTCTTTACCTGAATCGCGGGAATAGGAGTCGTTACAACTCCAATTCCAGTTGAGACCGGCAACTTCGCGGAGACCGGCATCGCGTGCACGGAAGTGCCGGGAACCAGGCTATCGGGGCCGATGACAATTCCCGAGATCGTTCCCTTGCTGATATCCAACATGTAGGCGCCATCCGTTGTCGTGTTTCCGGAGTGCGTACCGGGCACATACCTGACCGGCAGCAGGGTGGAACCAGGCTTGGCCCCTTCCGCTACCGTTCCATGAAACCAGTCGTCGGTTTCGCCGCCCTCGCGCGTATCCAGCGTCAGCCCCTCGTCCGATTGCGCGGTCACTCCGCCGTCGGTATAAGCGTAGACATACTGCGCCGCGAAATCCCCGGTGGCATGCTTCTCCGAATTGGAAACGGACATCTGCCCGATGCCGCGAGTGTTGAAAGTTCCCTTTTCAGAGAGTCCATGCTGCACGCTCCATCCCCCGGCATTGCCCCAGTTGAAGCCCACTCCATTGAATTCATACACGTGGTAACGGGCAATGGCGTCGAAGGGATTGAACGTATCGAAACTGAATCGCTGCACGACAGCGGCATGGCGGTTGCGAAAGTCGGTCAAGCTGTTATGAAACACCTCATTCTGCGCCGCCTTGACTGCCCCCGCCTCCGGTGCCTGGGCGACTGCGCCGTCAGCCAGCATAATAGCGATGAATAGAAAGGTCAGGAACTTCATCGGCATGGTCCTCATTGTCATTTGATTTACCCAGATAGGATGCTGGTACTGCTCTCCGCGCCAGCGCTGTCCAAAGTTCTCACATATCCCGTATCCCGCAGATCGGCCTTATAATCAGCCCCTATGCATCGCCACTCGCACGCCGCCCGTCATCTCGCTCGCCAAACGCTGCTCATCGACGCAGACGATACGCTATGGGAAAACAATATCTATTTCGAGCGGGCGATTGCTTCCTTTATCTCCTATCTGGACCACCGCCTCTACAATGCCGAACAGGTCCGTGAACGTCTCAACAGCGTCGAACGAGCTACCATCTCCGCCCGTGGCTATGGGCTCCGCAGCTTCCGTCAATCCCTGGTTACCTGCTTCGAGCAGCTTACCGATCACCCGATCACTCCCGAGAAGCATGACCGCATCGTCAGCTTTGCCCAATCCATTGCCGATCAGGAGATCGAACTTCTTCCCCACGTTGCCGAAACCCTTTCCGAATTAGCGACTCGTCACCGGCTGATCCTGGTTACCAAAGGCGATCCGTTGGAGCAAACCGACAAGTTGCGGCGTTCGGGCCTCGCTCCTCATTTCAGTGCCGTCGAGGTTCTGCCGGAGAAGCATCACGCAGCCTATCGCAGCCTGTCGGCGCATCATGGTTGCGAGGCCGCCACGACGTGGATGATCGGCAACAGTCCTAAATCGGACATCAATCCGGCCTTCGCCGCCGGGCTCAACGCCGTCTTCATCCCACATGACTTTACCTGGGCACTCGAGCGGGAGAACATTGATCATCCTCCGGCCGGCCGCGAGTTGCTGGAATTCGCGCACTTCGCCGACCTCACCAGTCATTTTTAATCTCAATGTCTTACAGATATTTCCGTACTGCCTTCTTTTTCCGCAAGCAATTCGTTAATATCCGCTGCAAAGACCGCCTGCCGCACTGCTCCCACATAGGTTTTTACTATGCGGCCATTTCTATCGATCAGGATTGTTGTCGGCACGCCCTCCAATGTGTCGGCCAACTGCGACATCGGTTCAGGAAAGACAATGGGATAGGGCACCTGAAACTGCCGCGCAAAGGACCGCACCTTTTCTCTGTCGCCGACGTCAAGCGAAAGTCCGACAATCTCTAGCCCTTTCGGTCCCATATTCTGATACAGCCGTACCAGCCCAGGGGTTTCCTCGCGGCAAGGCCCGCACCACGTTGCCCAGAGATTGATCAAGACCACCTGCCCGCGATGGTCCTGCAACCTCCATCGACCGCCATCCATTCGCTCCAGCACCATTGCAGGAGCGGCCCGCCGCATCGCAACCGGGGTAATGGCACCAGCCCCCGCCGACCCTTGTCGCTGTGACAGAAAAAAGGCGAGCGCAGCCGCAAACACAAAAGCTGCAATTCCCCATTTTCGCGCCTGCTCTTTCATCTTCGGCACTTCCCCGACACTCTTTCCATCATAGAGTTTCCCTTCAACGCGCTTCCGGTTATTCTCTCTTCATGTCCAGGCACCGAGCGCAGCTCACCTCTTTTTGCAGCAAAGCTCTCCTGCTCGTGCTCATCTTGCTCGCTTTCTCATCGAGTGGCCTCTCGTATTCTGTTCAGACGCATGAACAGCTCATCGACCTCGCCTGGAAAGAATCCATACGCCCACTCCTGCTCGAACGCTATCCCCATCTCACGGAAGCTCAGATTCGGGAGGCGCACGCCTACGCCTACGGCGGTTGCGCCATTCAGGACCTTGGCTATTACCCGTTCGGCAATCCCTTTATAAGCAATCTGACGCATTATGTCCGTCCCGGCGACTTTATTCTCAGCCTGATCGAAAACGCGCAGAATGCAGACGAACTCGCCTTCGCAATCGGGGCACTCTCTCATTACATCGGCGATACGATCGGCCACTCCGAAGCCATCAACCAAGCCGTCGGCATCGAGTTTCCCAAGCTCGCGAAGAAATATGGTCCGGTCGTCACCTATGGCGAA
>Ga0157370_10005299_pt1 | contig 14485 bp, 8 predicted proteins | sample C35metaG_FD_113463 | JGI IMG/M metagenome (GOLD analysis project Ga0157370, IMG submission 113463) | Corn rhizosphere microbial communities from Kellogg Biological Station, Michigan, USA - C3-5 metaG | ecosystem: Host-associated > Plants > Roots > Rhizosphere > Soil | place: USA: Michigan...
CCGACCAGCCAGTTGTTCATCCTGATCGGGGCGCTGTTCATCCTGCCGATCATCCTGATGTACACGGTCTGGAGCTACTACGTGTTCCGCGGCAAAGTGAGGATTGGCGATGGCTACCATTGAGACCCGTGAACCGGCACCGGCGCCTTGGTACAAGCGCCTGGGGTGGCTGGTGTTGATCTGGCTGGGCAGTGTGGTTGCGTTGGGGGTGGTGGCGGGGGCGTTGCGGATGTTGATGCAGGCTGCGGGGATGAGTAGTCACTGAGGTTCACTGAAAAAAACATGAAACCCGGAGCCCATGACAGGGCTCCGGGTTTTTTGTTGGGTTGCGAAACTTTAAACCGAGGGCATTTCCTTTGGGGAAACATTGATTTTTCTTAGAGTAATTTAGATCTTTTTCGGGCATTTTTCGATGCGTCAATATGGTGTGTTTTATATGTTTAAGAAGCTGTAGGAAGGTGGTGACATTGTTTTGGGATGTTTCTGTTGTTAAAAAATGATTGGTAGTTCGCTAGTTGTAGGTGGTGTCTGAAATTTTGCTTTTCTCTTTACGTGGGCTTTCAGCTTGTATTAGTTTTTATTTGTCGTGGTTGACGTTGGTTTGTCGGTCAATCGGTTTTTATTTTTACGGCTATATGATGTTGGTTCTGTGCGGTAGCGGGGGTGGAAAGAGATATTTAATTAAATTTTCGAGGTTTCAAGCTCAAGGAGTTCAAGATATGGATGAAGTAGGCGTGATGCTTGGTTCTAAAAAAGTTGGTATCCCTGAGAGAATGTTGGCGCAAACAATTAGGTCTGAAAGGTACGGCCCACCTTCAACCGCATTTGCTCTTGAAACCGTCCCTGTACCAGTCATTCAATCAGATGAATGCTTAGTCAAGGTTATGGCTGCTGGTGTGAATCATAATGGCGTTTGGGCCGCACGAGGATTTCCAATAGATGTCATTGAGCTTCAAAGAGCCCTTGGTGAAGAGTGTGAGTTTCATATTGCGGGATCGGATGCTTCCGGAATAGTTGTTGCTGTGGGGAAGGACGTGGACGATATCGCTATTGGCGATGAAGTTGTACTGCACTGCGGTTGGTGGGATCGCGATGCGGTGGCCGACGAAATCATGGACAAGTCGGCAAAGATCTGGGGTTACGAAATCAACTTTGGCGCTTTCGCTGAATACACTCGGGTCAAGCGCCAGGCAATCCTGCCTAAGCCCGCGCGATTGAGTTGGGAACAAGCGGCTTCCTACATGCTTTGTGGGGCAACGGCGTATCGGATGTTGCACGGCTTTGCACCCCATACGGTGCAACAGGGAGACGTGGTACTGATATGGGGCGGCAGTGGTGGAATGGGGTCCATGGCAATCCAATTGGTCAACGCTGCGGGGGCGATACCTATAGCCGTGGTCAGTAGCGAAGAAAAAGCCGCGTATTGTCGCGAGATCGGTGCGAAAGGCACGATCAATCGACAGGATTATAGGCATTGGGGGGAACTTGAAGATATTGAAGACCCAACCAAGTACGCCTGCTGGTTAGGTGAGGCCAAGCGGTTCCAGCAGGAGATCTGGCGTCTGGTTGGGGAGCGAAAATGCCCCCGAATTGTGATTGAGCATCCAGGTGAAGATACTTTTCCGACTTCATCTTTCGTCTGTGCCCCTGGTGGGATGGTAGTCATTTGTGCTGGCACCACTGGTTATAAGGGGACGTTCGATGTCCGCTATCTCTGGATGCGCCAGAAAAGATTGCAAGGTTCGCATTTTGCCAATCTTGACCAGTGTCGTGAATTTAATAAGTTGATTGATAAAGGCCATGTGCAGCCATGCCTGACCCGATCTTTTTCCCTTGAGGATTTACCTGAGGCTCATCAAATTATGTTTGAGAATCGAGAGCCGCTTGGAAACTTCGTAGTGCGAATCGGTAGTCGTCGGGAGTGTTGATTTATGCTGTTCATTAATAGGTATTTGAATCAGGTCCGTGAAAATCCTCAATTTCCGGCCATTGCTGATGCATTGTCGGAGATTTCATATGAGGAATTGTATTGCCGCGCGCGTCGATTGGCTTGGATCCTTGCTGGGGAAAGTTCGGTAGGGATGATCGGTGTGGTAGTGAGTAGAAGTGTCGAGTACATTGTTTCAGTGCTTGCTATACATTTATTGGGTCGAACGGTTGTTCCATTGGATGGTAACTACCCAGTTAGCCGATTGAAGCAGATGATTACTTCTCTTGACTTGTCATTATGCCTAGTCAGTCATCAACAAACGATTGAGTTGACTGGCATGTTGCAGGAATGCACGCACCTTATACATATCGAAGACACGATAGGGAGTGCGACAGGCGAAGCTGAGTTCGTGGTCGCGGCTGAGGATGATACACCGGCGTATGTCGTGTTCACGTCTGGAACCACCGGCGTACCAAAACCGGTTCTGGTGCCTTATCGAGCACTCAGCACTTTGATCGACTGGATGGCTAAAGCAAAAGAGCCAAAAGGCACCACATTGTTGTATGCGGTACAGGGGTTTGACGTTTCATTTCAAGAGATCTACGCAACATTGTGCTATGGCGACCGCTTACTGATTGCCACCGATGCGCATAAAAAAGATTTGCGTGCCTTGTTCGATTATTTAGCTGCGGGAAAGGTAACTCGTCTGTTCCTGCCTACCTCGATGCTGATCCCACTGGTGAAATTCGGTCTTCAAGAAGGCGGGACACTTGTCGATTTGGAACAGGTGGTCGTGGCAGGAGAGCAACTGAAGGTCACGCCAGCCGTCAGGCAGTGGTTCAAGGCCCATCCTCATTGTCGACTGATCAATCATTACGGACCATCAGAAACACATGTGGTGATGATCTACCAACTCGAAGATGAGCCGGATGGATGGCCCGATCTGCCGCCGATCGGTCAGGTTACGGCAGGCAGTGATGCCTGGCTGTTTGATGAGCAGTTAAAACCTGTAACACGAGGAGACTGCGGTCAACTGTACATTTCGGGTCGCTCATTGGCGTTGGGTTATTTCCGTATGCCGGAGCAAACAGAGGAGAAATTCATCACCCATCCCTTTACTCAAGAGCGGATGTACAACACAGGCGATATGTGTGTTCTCAACAAGCAGGCTCAATACGAATACAAGGGACGGCGTGACCGGCAGTACAAGGTTCGTGGGTATCGAGTCGAGCTGAAAGAAATCGAGGCGGCAGTTACGAATTCCGGATTGGTGGATGATTGCCTTGTCGTAGCGTTGCAAACGAATTTGATCACCTCTCTGGTCCTTTACTTTGCAGCACATGAGTCCGATCAAGATTTGAGTTTGAGTTTGCATGCACATCTTGCTGCAACATTACCGGAATATATGCTTCCGTCCTTTTACAAAAAAATTGCAGCCATTCCGTTGACCCTTAACGGCAAAGCCGACATTGCGAAGCTGCCACCGATTAGCGGGCTTAGATCGCAGTTGTCGTCCAGTTATGTTGCGCCGAAGGGCCAGCTTCAAACACTGGTGTGTGAACTGGCGGCGGAGTGTTTCGGGATCGACCGACTCGGTGTTGATGACAACTTCATGGAGGCGGGAGCGAACTCTTTCACACTGATGTCCTTGTTGGCCGAGTTGCGCCACGTATTGGGTCACAGCTTACGGCAGACCGATCTGTTCGAGTACCCGACACCCAGATTGCTGTGCGGAATCGTCCAGCGCTCGAAGCAAGTGCCAGAGTCAAAAGTCCCGGTCGTCTCTGTAACCAAGCGGAAATTGAGATCGGCTGCCATTCACAGCGTTCATGGAAAAAAGAGAGGCTGAAATGCACAACCATGAGGACTACTGCGCCGTACTGGATGAGAACAGCATTGCTATCGTCGGAATGTCTTGCCGATTTCCGGGCGCGGGATCGGTGGATCAATACTGGCAAAATCTTTTGGCCAGTGTCGAAAGCATTCAGGTGAAATCTGACGTGGATGGGCGGGTGCATGCCCGCGCCGAACTGCCGGGAATTGAAGAATTTGATTTCGGTTTTTTCGGTTTCAGCTTCAAGGAAGCCCAACTACTTGATCCCCAACAAAGAGTCTTGCTTGAATGCGCATGGGAGGTGTTGGAGGACGCGTCGCTGAATGAGCGAGACGGCTCCATCGGAGTGTTCTGCGGTGCCGGGCCCAGTTCCTACTTCATCAACAATGTACATGGTCTGCAAGCACACGAAACTGCTTGTGACTTGTATCAATCCTCTGAGTCACTGGCGCAGTTCATGGCGACTGACAAAGAGTTTCTAGCCAGCCGGATCGCCTACAAACTCAATTGCTGTGGCCCGGCGGTTAATGTTCAAGCTGCATGCGCGACATCTATGTTCGGCATTCATGCTGCGATTAATGCCCTGTTACTGGGCGAGTGCGAGGCCGCATTGGTGGGCGCGGCTGCCATCTCTGTTCCGCAATCGATTCCCTACTACTTTGAACCAGGGATGCCATTTAGCGCCGATGGTCATTGTCGTCCGTTTGATGCTTTGGCGAGTGGAACGGTTTTCGGTTCCGGAGCGGCGGTGGTCGGATTGAGGAGGCTAAGTGATGCACTTGCTGACGGCAATCAGATTCATGCCGTGATTCGTTCGGTGGCGACGAACAATGACGGTGCGCACCGGGCTGGTATGTCGGCGCCATCGGTTGCCGGTCAGGCTCGAGTCATCTGTGAGGCACTTGAACTCGCAGGTGTCGATCCCGCAGATATCAGCTATGTCGAAGCCCATGGCACTGCCACCCCCATCGGTGATCCGATCGAGATAAAGGCGCTGGCCAATGCCTTTGCCGGCCGTGATTGCGCACACACCTGCTATCTAGGGAGCGTCAAAGGCAACATCGGGCATCTGGGGTGGGCCGCGGGAATGGCAGGATTGATCAAAGCTGTCCTGATCGCCAAGCACAAAGTGATACCTCCGACCCTCAACTTCCAGCAATACAACCCCCAATTGCACATTGAAGAAACACCTTTTGAGATCAACCGTGAACCGGTTGCCATTAACCAACCTCACGTCATCGTTGGTGTTAGCAGTTTCGGGCTGGGTGGCAACAATTCGCACTTGATTCTTGAGACTGCACCGGCAGTATCGATGACTCGCTTTTCCATCGGCCATGAGCAGGCCTCCCTGATCCCCGTTTCGGCCAAAGACCCCAACGCTCTGCGAGACCTGTGCATTGCTTATAGGCAGTTTCTCGTAACTGAGACGGACAGCTGTTTTCCAGCATTTGTCTCCAACTTGAAATTTTCCAGATCACTGTTCGGGTACCGCACTTACATCGTTGCCAGTCAGCGTACGGAAGCGATTGAGGCCTTGAACGCGCTGTCCTTCGACCATCGTTCGCCGAACGGGCCTACTCCGGCGGTGGGCGTGATGTTCAGCGGTCAGGGCGCAGAGCATCGGGAGATGGGACTCGGGCTGTATGCTCAGGAAGCCTTGTTCAAGACTGAGCTAGATGCGTTTGATCCGGTCTGTCAGGAAACCTTTGGTGCGCGTGCTGTCGACCTATTGTTCGACGTACGGATCGAGCAGGACATTGCACTTTCGCAGCCGTTGACGTTTGCCTTGCAAGTGGCAATGGCGCGACTGCTTCTAGGTCATGGGATAACTCCCGTCGCTCTGTTCGGACATAGTCTTGGGGAGTATGCCGCCGCTTGCATCGCAGGTGTGTTCAGCCCGGAGCAAGGATTCAGAATACTCGTGCAGCGTGGTCGACTGCTGGATTCGCTCGGTGATATCGGAGCAATGGCCGTGCTGGGAGGCGATCACGCGTGTGCATCGAGACTGATTGGTACAGAACTCGGCGACTTGTCTATTGCCGCATTGAACGGCAGGAGCAATACGGTGGTGTCCGGACCACGGGAGGCAATTGAACAACTCCTGGCCAACGCGCAAGACGCTGGCGTCAACGCGACTCGACTGAAGATTTCACGTCCCGGGCATTCCAGTCTGCTCGATCCTTTGCTGGAGAGCTTCGAAGCCTATCTGGACACTGTCGAAATGCACTCTCCGTTCGGCCCCTTCATTTCCACGTTGACGGGCGAGCTGGCGGGAGACGAAGTGGCAACCTCGCAATACTGGCGTCGACAATTGCGTGAAACCGTGAGCTTCAGTGCGAGTGTGGCATCGGCTTACGAACACGGCTGCACTCACCTTGTCGAGATCGGGCCGAAAGCAATACTCTCGGGCTTGGTTCTGGGGGACTGGGGCGATCGACTGAACGTGTTGCCGTTGGTCAAGGGTAGGGGGAAAGATCACCGGCAATATTTAACCGTCTTGGGCGAGTTATTGCGGGTGGGCATCGATGTCCGTTTCCCAGAGCCGTCGCAGCGGACGCCAATCCTTTCGGGACTGCCGACTTATCCTTTTCAGCGGGTTCGCTGCTGGGTCGAAGCTTTGCCACCGGAGTCTGTCCCGACCGAACCTGTGTATCAGACAGTCTGGCAGCCGCTTAAGGCAGCGTCGATGGACGTGCAAGTGGCAGCGAGCATGAAGGTGCTGTTTTTCACTGCTGGCGAAACACCTGTGCAGGACGATATCCGCTATTTAGCAGGTGCTTTCAAACAGTTTCACTGTATCGCTCTTGATTTCTGGGCCGGTACCGGACGGGATATCGCTACGCGATCGTTCGACGAATTGTGGCGAGAGTACGGCGACGGCGTCGACCGAGTCTATCTCGATCTGCGGCACCTACCGGACACTCATGTATCTACAGCAGTTAGTGCCTGTGCTCAGACCTTGGACTTGATACGTAGCATCACGAGCACGAGCACTGAGCCGCAGATCTGCTTGTTGTTTGCCAAACAGGTTCGCAGCGATAGAGACAGGACGCCGGGGCCGGTGGCGAATAGTGTCGTCGGCATGCTGCGTTCTTTGTTGCTTGAGGAGCCTGACCGAAAGGTGATCGTCCTTAACTTTCTCAGAAGTGCGCAGCCTCATTGCGCCGATGAGACGAGGCCGATCCTGCTGTTGCCGTTCACTGAAGAGCTCGTCGTGACGATAGAACAAGGGCAGGTCAAAGTTCCGCGCCTGGAGCGCGTGATGGTTGACGACTTGCTGGATGGTGAAGTGGATCGCGACTCGCAATACCTGCTTCTCGGGGGTGGGGGCGGCATCGGCCAACAACTGATCGAACGCCTTTGTGCCGATGAGTGCGGTTCCATTTGCGTCATCGGCCGCGCACCTCAGCCTAATGACGCATTACGCAGGTTGATGATGCGTCATCCGACCGTCCGCTATCTGGGCTTCGACTTGTCGACCGATCAAGGGCGGGACGATTGTGCGCAGTATTTTCGGCAGACCATCGTGCGTCGGGTGACAATCTTCAATTTGGCTGTCGATCTCAACGATAAATTATGTAGTGAGATAGAGGTTGCGGATCTGCAGCAATCTTTCGATGCCAAATGCAGTACTGTCCTAAGCCTGTATCACTTGCTGCGTGAGCAGGGCACGGTGATCGAGTGTGTTTTAAATTTTTCTACGGCAACCTCGATTCTGGGCAACGGCGGACAGTTGGCTTACGGGGCAGCTAGCGCTTTCCTCGATGCGGCCCACGCTATCCTGTTTCCTGAAGCGGGCCAAGTGCTGACGGTCAACTGGGGCGTGTGGGGTGATGCCGGAAAACTGCGTGATGCACATCAGCGCTTGCAGATACTCAAGGCCGGCGGTCTGAATAGCCACAGTTGCGAGCAGGGATACCTGTTCATCCGCAGGCTCTTGGGTGGTCCGTCCCGCCACGTTGCTTACATGAACATCGACGCTCAGCTATTAGCGGACAGGTCCCGAGTCAGCCAAAGGTTTCTGGAACACTTGACAGCCGAGCCCCGTCATCGCGAAATCAAGCACCCGGACAGTGTGGCGACGCGTCTGCTCGAATGTAGAGATGAGCACGAAATCGGCCAACTGCTAGAGAGCTGGCTGGTATCGACCACCGATGCGCTTGTCGGGCTGGAGGCGGCAAGCCAGGGAGATTATGACGCCATCAAGTCGTGTGGCTTCCAGTCGTTGGGGTTCGACTCTCTGGCGTTAATACAGCTGAAGAACGCCTTGGGCTCGCAATTTGGGTTGCGGTGGGGCCTCAAACGTTTCCACTCCATCGAGGCACTGAGCGAGTTGCACGCTGAACTGCTTGTTCATGTCAGCCAGCCGGCTTGGCTTGCAGCGAATCAGCCGAACAAAAGCGCCGTGGAAAACAACGTGCTGGACAGGGTTGTTTCCTTGCAACAGGCGCGGTGGATTTCGCTGATCGGGCAGGATTACGGTTTGCGCATTATTCCGTATCGGATTCACTGTTCCTTCGATGCCGAGCATTGTCGCAAGGCTCTGCTGCAGGTAGTCGACGAGCATCGATTGTTACGCACGTTTTTTCCACGGGGGCAGCCCGTGGTCAAGACGGCGGCACAGGTGGTCGAAGGCTTTGGGACTTTGTTTACCAGCCTCGTAGGGCAATCGGAGGCGCAGCAGACACGCCAGATCACGACCCTTGTACGTTCAATGGCGCAAGAGTTGCCAAAGCCCGAGGATAATGTGACGTGGGCCATTCACTTCATCGACATCGCAGAACCTTGGTTCATTGCCTTGCTGGGTGTCCAGCACCTGGAATTCGATGGCAAGTCACTGACCTTGATGTTCGACCGTTTTGGTGAATGCCTTGATCAAATGGCCAGGGAACAGCCGCTGACCAGGATCGAACATGACATCGACTATGTCGACTACGCACGCCGTCAACAGCAGTATCTCAGTGGCGACTGGCTTAGAGATAAAGGCTTTTTCAAAGGGCTGTACAACGCATTCGAAAGACCTACGGTGCTTCCTGGACATCCTGGGTTCGACTCCACCACGGCGTGTTCGTCGTCGCGACACAGTGTTGACGTTGCCGGTGCGCACCGCACATTGAGCAAAATGGCTGCGCAGAACGGATTTAGTGTGTTCAACGCCATTTTGTATGCCTACGCCTCGACCATGGCCGAGGTGATTGGCTGTGGTCAGCTGATTATCAGTGCCATCAACAGCGGCCGCGGCTTGAGCGAATTCAACGATGTGATCGGCCCGTTCACGTCTCCGTTACCGGTACCGATTATTGTGCATCACGAATGGTTGACCGGGATCTCAATGGTTGCACGCACATTGGAGGCCATGCACGCCTATCCGATGATGCACCCGACGATGCTTATCGATGAAGTATCTGCATTTTCGGGGATGGCCCATGACGCCTACTTTTCTGACCTCGGTATTAACTTCCTTAACTACCGTCACACCGTTGCGAGTCCGGGCAAGGTATGGATCGATGGGGTAGAAATACTTGGCCCTGTAGGCGAGGGGGTTCTGTCGGGGGCCAACGTCGAAGACATGCGACGAGTGCCCGGACTGCATCTGGTGGTTGAAATCAACGGTGATGACTTGCGCTTCAATTTCTGGTTCCACACCCAGCGTTTTACCAGCACCGAGGTGAAAAGTTGGGGCGATCTCATGGTGCGTAACGTCAATGAGCTGCTGGACCTGCCGAGGGCATTCAATGAATCGTGAGCCTCCGACACTGCTTTGCTTTTCTTATGCCGGTGGCAGTGCCGGATTCTATGGACGTTGGCGCAGTGTGTTGCCCCATATCAAGATCATCCCAGTCGACATGCCGGGGCGAGGTACTGCTCGGGACTTAAAGACCTTGGTGACCCGAAATGAAGTCATTGACTACCTGCTCGAACATTACCTGCGGCGGTGTATACCGCCGTTCGCATTGTTTGGACATAGCCTTGGAGCACGCATCGCGTTTGAGTTGCAGTCGGTGTTGCAGTGTAACTATGGGTTGCAAGCCTCGCGGCTGTTTATCAGTGGTTGCCTATCGCCTGAGCGTTTTACTCGTGCCATGGCTATTAGCGAGCGGGATCTGAGCGATTCGACATTATTGCGGATACTGGCCGGACTGGGTGGTACACCGCCGGAACTTTTGGACAACCCACTCTTGATGCGGACGGCACTGCCAATGATTCGGGCTGATTTTGAGTTGGCGATTGACCTCTCCAAAAGTACCGTCATGCCCGTTGCATCACCCATCCATCTGTTGCTGGGCAATCAGGACAAAGTCACTTGCCTGTTCGAAGACTATCCCGGTTGGCGGCGTCATACCTACCGAGGGTGTCAGGTATCCCTCTTCGAAGGGGATCATTTTTTTATCCGCTCCCAGACGAACCCGGTTGCCATGCTTGTCGGGGAACAGTTGAAGGAGGTTGTGTCACATGAGGAATGAACTGCAGATACAGGATTGGTTAGGCAGTGGCGGCTGGCCCTTGTACACCATCGGTCAACGAATGATCGAGCTCGCCACGCAAGAACCCTCTTGTGCCTATCGTTGGTGTGTTCGTGATGTTCGGCAGGGTATCTGCCATATGTTCAATGAACACATGGCAGGTCCTGCTTCGAGCACCCGCAAGCTGTACATCCTTGTGACTACGCTGCTGCTGGTTGAGCGCGCAGAACTTACACTAGAGGAAACCCTTGTGGTCGATAAATCCAGGGCAGGGAACCAGACCTGTGGTGGTCTCTGGTTATTGGACAGTCCTCGAACATTCACTATCGCTGAACTACTCAAGTTGATGATGGGGCTGAGTGACAATGTCGCTACGTTCTATCTGGTTGAGCGGATTGGTTTGCAACGCCTGAATGCACTTTCAACGGATCTTGGACTGCGTCAAACCCGACATCTATCGTCGGTGCCAATTCAAGCATTGTCTGAGGATCACTCCTTGGACGCCGTCAACTCCACGACGGCGTGGGATCTGGCAACAGCGCTGTCATTTTTGGTCGATGGCGCAGAAGGTCGACTACCGCAAGGCGGTACCTTCATTGGCCAGCAACTTTGCCGGTTCGGCCTTGACTCCATGCGTGCCCAACAAGACACCACTGCAGTTAGGAGCTGGATGGATGATGTGGGTCACATAGGCGACAAGCAGGGCGTCGGCTATCGCAATTACAACAACGTCGGTTATTTGGTTCGTGATGGCTCGGTGCGGATAGTCTTTTCGTTCATTGTCGATGACCTTCACCGGATGGAGGAGCCGCGTCCGGCCTTTGCTTACGCCAGGGATTTCATTGCTCTGTTCTTTCGATTGCTGGACGACTCCAGCAAGTTCCAGTCATCTTCGAAGGATTCTTGATATGGTCTGTTCACTGGCTGAAAGCTACCAAAACAAATCCGCTATTTATGACGGCGCTAGACCGTCCTATCCGCTGCCGGCAATCGAATTCATCCACAATCAGCTCGATTTGTCCTCGGGCTTGCCGGTGTTGGACGTCGGTGCGGGTACCGGAATACTGACCCGGCAACTGGCGTTGAATGGAATACCAGTTGTTGGCGTGGAACCTGATCCGCAGATGCTCGCAAAGGCTCGAGCGGGGACCCATGCGCCCAATGCAAGTTTTCGAAATGCTACCGCCGAGCAAACGGGATTTGCTTCCGGCTCCGTGTCGGCGGTGGTGTGTGGTCAGTCTTTCCACTGGTTTGATCCAGGTAAGACCCAGGCTGAGTTCAGACGTGTACTGGCCACAGCAAACCCGGTATTTCTTGTCTGGAATATTCGTAGTCCCGACTGCGACGGATTTCATCGTGATTACGAGCAACTGCTGCTGAACCAGTTCGAACGTTATGAGGAAACGTTACAAATTGATCAATGTCTGGAAGATCGTCTCCGACAGTTTTTTGAGGGGCCGTACGAGGAGCGCACGTTCGTCAATAGCCAGCAGTTGAGCGCATCGGGACTGCTAGAAAGAACCATGTCTTGTTCTTATGCCATGCTGGTCGGAACACCAGAATATGATTCGGCCAGCCGCGCCTTAAACGCTCTGCATCAGCAATACCGGCAAAACGATGTTGTTTCCATGATCTATAAAACGCGAGTGGTCTATGGACGTCTTTGAACGGTTGAATGTGAATCAGCTATTGCGCGGAGCCGCTTGGGTGGTGCCATTATCATTTTTCCCAACATTGGCGCGGGCTGCATTTCTTTCCTATTTCCTGATTTTCCTGAGTGAGCGGTTTTCGCTGTCAGTGGATCAGATCGGTCTTTTTGTAGGAGGATTCATCCTCCTGAGTTCTGTCGGTAGTCTGGTGTCTGGCGCGTTGCTCGACAGAATGAGTATCAGAAGATTGATGCTGAGTTCATCGGTCCTGCAGTCTGCTGTGTACGCCGGTCTGTTGTGGTCCGATTCGCTGGTGCTCGTGTTCATCCTGTGCTTGGTACTCAACCTGGCGTACCTGTCCCTCGAAACGGCCATACGCATGTGTATCGCTCGTTGGTTTCCCTCAACAGAAACTGCTTCCGTGCTCTCAATTAAATACACCCTTACCAATACGGCGTATGCATTGGGGCCATTGGCCGGCCTCTGGTTGAACAAACAAGGCGTTTCGCCAATGTTATTTTGCAGCGCAGCCGCGATTGTATTTGCCTTGGCGGCGTTCCGTCCTTTCGCGGATACACAGGAGCGCGAACAACCACGCGACAAAAACGAAGGCATTATTGGCTCTCTGGCGAATATGGCGAAGGACTGCAAGCTGCTGAAATTCACAGTGGCCAGTGTCCTGTTGGCCGGCGTATTCGGGCAGTTTCACCTGTATGTAGGCCAATACTTGCTGACGATGTACTCCACCGAGCAAATGTACGAAATCATCAATGTGGTATTCGTCGCCAACGCACTGGCATCAATCCTGTTGCAGTACCTGATCGGTCGCAAGGTAACGGCTGAACGCTTCAGGATTTGGACGTGCGGGTGTGTCTTGGCCTTCGCCGTCGGTCTGTTGGGGTTTGCATTCTCCAGCACGTTATTTGCCTGGGCTGTCTTCACTACCTTGTTTACGGTGGGGGAGATCATCATTCAGCCTCTTGAGTTTCTATATATCACGCGTATTGCTCCTGCCCGAATGGCAGGGGCGTACTACAGTTCTCAAAACCTTACCTATCTCGGAGCGGCATCCACGCCGGTGGTCTGCGGTTATATCCTCGTTGGCTTCAGCCCCTTGTATTTTTTGTTGTATCTATTGGTGTTGTTGACTGTAGGCGGGGTGATTTTTTACAACGCAGGCGAAAAGTTGGCCTCTCTGGAAACAGTTCAGCCCCGCAATAGCAGGGCTGTAGGTGATCAGGGATCAATATGATTTTGCATAAAGTGCCCAGGTGTCCGTTTTACGACCGGTGAATAAACAGGTTGCGGAAGCTTTAGGTTGTTTTAGCGGAATACAGCGAACGGTTACTCCAAGCTCTCCGATGGCTTTTTCAACTTTTTTGTCATCGTTGAAGGGGGCGAGAACAAAGGCGTTAAGTTTTGCGTTCTGTTTAAAGCGCTTTTTGAATTCGTCCAGGGTAGTGACCATTGTGGTGTTGTCGGACAATTTCTTCTGTGCTACCTCCAACATGTCTTTTTGAAGGGTGGTCAGTATTTTTGAGATATTTTTAACGAAACTTTCAGTGTCAAGTTTCAGAAGAGTTTTGCAGTTGTTTCTACAGGAGTAAGACACCACATTTTGCTCCAGTTCCTTAATGCCAATCTCGACGCGGACAGGGACGCCACGTTTGATGTGGTACCACTTTTTTTCACCGCCGTTCATGTCCCGCCAATCGATGCTGGCCCGAAGGTTTTGCCCTTTCAGCTTTTTCCGGGATATCTGATTTTGCAGTTTTTTGCAGTAGTCATGAATGGCATCTGCATTCTGTTCGGCGCGGACGATCGGAACAATGATCACCTGGGTCGGCGCCACGAGGGGCGGGAGGACTAGCCCGTCATCGTCTCCATGGGCCATTATCATCGCGCCGATCAATCGCGTGGATACTCCCCAGGACGTGGTCCATGCCAGTTCCTTTATCCCTTCTTTGTTCACGAAGCGGATGTCTGAACTTTGTGCGAAGTTCTGGCCTAGAAAATGAGAAGTACCTGCTTGCAGGGCCTTGCCGTCTTGCATCATTGCTTCAATGGTATAGGTGCTGACGGCGCCCGGAAAACGCTCCCAAGAGCACTTTTCGCCCTTGATTACCGGTATGGCCAAGTGCTCGGTAGTAAAGCGCTCGTAGATATCCAGCATCTTTAGCGTTTCGTCCAAGGCCTCATCATGAGTTGCGTGAACGGTGTGACCTTCTTGCCATAGGAACTCCGATGAGCGAAGGAAAATCCGAGGACGCATTTCCCAGCGCATTACGTTCGCCCATTGATTGATAAGTAGCGGCAGATCCCGATAGCTTTGTACCCATCGTGAAAAGGATGCACCGATGACCGTTTCACTGGTGGGCCTGATGATCAACGGTTCTTCTAGTGTTCCTGCGGGAGTAAGGGTTCCATCCGTTGATTTTTCGAGACGGTGATGGGTTACAACCGCGCACTCTTTTGCAAAGCCTTCAACATGCTCGGCTTCTTTTTGAAGAAAGGATAACGGAATCAATAGTGGAAAATAGGCGTTTGAATGTCCTGTGTCTTTGATTTTCTGATCAAGTTCTCGTTGAATCTGCTCCCATATGCCATA
>Ga0157370_10005300_pt1 | contig 14485 bp, 15 predicted proteins | sample C35metaG_FD_113463 | JGI IMG/M metagenome (GOLD analysis project Ga0157370, IMG submission 113463) | Corn rhizosphere microbial communities from Kellogg Biological Station, Michigan, USA - C3-5 metaG | ecosystem: Host-associated > Plants > Roots > Rhizosphere > Soil | place: USA: Michigan...
CAGCGGCCATTGTGTTCGTCGCGAAGTGCCGCCGCTTAGGCGGTTCCCTCAGTTCGGGCTTCGAGCCATAGGTCTCGAACCACTCCCTCCGCGTCACTTCTGAACGCGACCTACTGGCATTTACACCTTGCCGTTTCAGTGTTTTTGGGTTTACTCCCTCTCCTTTTTAAGGAGAGGGCTGGGGTGAGGTTTGCTGCATTGAGCGCGGTTTTAAACCACTCCTCATCCCTGCCTCCCCCTTACCAGGGGGTGGAGCAGAATAGCACTACACTGAAACGGCACGGTTGAGATGTCTCAAAACCGCAGTCAAAAATGGCGCTGAGCGAATGGTTCGAGACCTATAGCTCGAGCCGAGCGAAGCGAGACAGCGTTGCGTAGCAACGACCCAAAGGGCGAGGCCAGAGGCCGAGTAATCCTGAAGCGAAGGCACCGCCCAAGCGGCGACATTTTGCGGTGGAGAACTGAAGTAACTGAAACACGTCCGCCCAGCGAGCGGAGCGCGTAGTTAAGAGCCGGGGATTCTCAAGGGGCGCGGCGATAGGCGCCCCTTGAGGCCGGTGTGGCGGCAGCGCACGGTTTTGACCCTAAAGGCCAGTTTGCGTGGCAACGCAAGGTTTTGCCGGTGTGGGCCGGCGCCCACGGTTTTGAAGTTGAAGTTGAAGTTGCAGGTTTGGGCAGCCGCCCAAACCTTTTTAACTAGCGAGTTAAAAACTTCTCAAGAAACTGTTTTGTACGCGCGTGCTGAGGGTTCGAGAAAAGCTCTTTGGCGGGGCCTTGCTCGACGATCTTCCCTTGATCCATGAAAATCGCGCGGTCGGCGACGTCGCGGGCGAAGCTCATCTCGTGGGTGACGATCACCATGGTGCGGTGCTCCTGCGCCAAGGCTCGGATGGTGTTGAGTACTTCACCCACCAGCTCGGGGTCGAGCGCGGATGTCGGTTCATCGAACAAAATCACTTCCGGGTTCATGGCCAGTGCGCGGGCGATGGCTACGCGCTGCTGCTGGCCGCCGGAGAGACGGCGCGGATAGGCGTCCTCTTTGCCGCTTAGCCCTACTTTCTCCAGCAACTGGCGGGCATAGGCGACGGCTTTCTCGCGCGACTCACCCTTCACGATGACCGGACCTTCAATAATATTGTCGAGAACCGAACGGTGCGGGAACAGGTTGAAGTTCTGGAATACAAAACCCACCTGTTGGCGCAGTTTACGCACATTCTCTTTCTGCTTACTGATAGAGCGGCTGCCGTCGATCTCAATATTACCGACCTTAATGGTGCCGGAATTTGGCTCTTCCAACAGATTAATGCTGCGCAGCAAGGTGGTTTTACCCGATCCGCTTGGGCCGATAATGGCGACCACTTCACCAGAATTTACCTGTAAATCGATACCGTGCAGTACCGTCTGACCGTTGAATTTCTTGGTCAGCTGTTTAACGTCAATAGTGCTCATGGCTGCTCCCTGTCTTGACGGTTAACGCGGTCTTCCAGACGATTTTGCAGGAAGGACAATACGGTGGCCAATACCCAGTAAATCAACGAGGCGGCCAAATACATGGTGAACACTTCCAGCGTGCGCGACGTTACCAACTGCGCCTGGCGGAACAGCTCTGGCACCTGAATGGTCGCGGCAAGGGATGTATCTTTCACTAGTCCGATAAAGCTGTTACCCAGCGGCGGCAACGCGGTGCGGGCAGCCTGCGGCAAGATCACGCGGCGCATGGTCTGCCAAGAGCTCATGCCGATGCTGGCGGCGGCTTCCCACTGGCCCTTTTCAATCGACGAAATCGCGGCGCGCAGGGTTTCGGAGGTGTAGGCAGCGGTATTGAGCGACAACCCAATCATCGCGGAAGGAATAGGATCCAGCTCAATGCCGAACTGCGGCAGGCCGTAGTAGATCATAAACAGTTGGGCAATCAGCGGCGTTCCACGGAAAATAGACACGTAGAATCGCGACAGCCATGACAGCGGCCAGAACTTGGACAGGCGCATCAGCGCGAGGATAAAGCCCAACAGCAGACCGAACACCATCCCGCCCAAACTGAGTTGCAGCGTGAACAGCGTACCTTTCAATAAAAATGGTGCTGAATCCAGCACCAGTTGAATACTTTCTTGCATCTATAACCCTTAGGTCTTTTTACATCTTCAGCGTAGTTCTAAGCTCAAAAGCGTTGGGGCTGAATCACGCTTAGTCGCGCAGAGACAGCCCCAGCGTTGGCCGACATTACTTAGTTACGTCAGCACCAAACCACTTATCGGAGATTTTGGCCAGTGAGCCATCTTTCTGCATATCAGCAATGGCTTTATCAATCGCAGCCAGCAGCTCTGGGTTGTTCTTACGCAGCGCCACGCCAGATTCCTGACGAGCAAAAGGTTTACCCGCAACCGCTAAGGTGTCGCCGGTTTTCTTCACCAGATCCACTGCTGCCAGACGGTCAACCAGAATCGCGTCGATGCGGCCTACGCGCAGGTCTTGGTATTTAGTCGGGTCATCATCATAGGTACGGATGTCCACGCCCGGCTCGTTAGCGCGCAGCCACTGCTCGTAGTTACTGCCCAAACCAACGCCAACTTTTTTGCCTTTTAGCGTGTCAGGCGTGGCGAAGTTGCCTTCGTTGCCCTTCTTAGTCAGCACCTGAATACCCGAAACGGTATAAGGGGTGGAGAAGTCATATTTTTTCTGGCGCTCAGGAGAGATAGTCACCTGATTGATAACGACGTCAATACGCTTCGATTCCAGCGAGGCCAGCATGCCGTCCCATTTGGTCGGTTGCAGCTTGGCTTTAACCCCCATGTGCTGGGCCAGAGACTGTGCGAATTCGACTTCGAAGCCGGTCAGTTTGCCGTCTTCACCCTGGAAACTAAATGGCGGGTAAGTTCCCTCAAGGCCGACAATCAGCGAGCCGCGCTCTTTGACTTTAGCCAGCAGGCCTTCGTCAGCCGCGAAGCTGCTTGTAACCATGCCGCTGGTCAACGTGACAGCGACCGCACCCAGAAGTAAACGACGACGCAGTGTTGAGAAACCCATATTCACCTCATGAATTAATTATTTTGTTAGTGGCGCACGTTAGCATCGGTTGAAAAGATTATCAGGAATATAATCCTCTAATCTTAGTGCAGAAATGCATAAGTAGGAGCCAGCAAGCATAAGCGCGGCAAAAGGCTAGGCCTATCAATGCCATTGCCGCCCCCGCTTGCAATAAATATCAGCCAGTTAGGACAGTTTTAAACCTGAGGATGATAGGCAAACAGCGCCGGTGCGCCGCCAGTATGGATGAACAGAATCGGGGCGGATCCGGGGAAAAGCCCGCGTTCCAGACCGTCAATCAGCCCTGCCATCGCCTTGCCGGTATAAACCGGATCCAGCAGCATGGCTTCCTTCTCAGCGAGGAGTTTGATGGCGGCTAACCCCTCTTCGCTCGGCTCACCGTAGCGCGGGCCGAAATAGCTATCCCACAGGTGGATCTCTGGCAAAGCCTCGTCGAACTGCAATCTTTTGGCGACATCGCGAGCAATAGCTTCAACCTTCGGGCGCTGAGCCTCGGCACTCCGTGACACCGTCACGCCAATCAGCTGGGTTTCCGGCATCAAATGCTTTAATGCAACGGCAAGCCCGGCATGGGTTCCCGCACTGCCCGATGCCACGACGATGGCGCTGAAATCAACAAAGCTGGACGCGCTCTGCTCGGCAATCTCCAGCGCGCACTGCACATAGCCCAAAGCACCCAACGCGTTAGAGCCGCCCACTGGCACGATATAGGGGCGGAAACCCTGTGCTTCGAGCTTTTCGGCTTCTTCGGTTAACTGGCTCATCGGGTCATACAGCGCGTCGCACATCACTACTTCAGCATTAAACAAGTCCAGCAGCAGGCGGTTGCCGTTAGTCAGATAGTTAGCCTGCGTGGTGCCAATCGGGTTCTCCAGCAGCGCGACGCATTTCAAGCCCAGCTTGGCGGCGACGGCGGCGGTTTGGCGCACGTGGTTAGATTGAATGGCCCCGGCGGTGATCAGGGTATCGGCCCCCTCTTCCAACGCGGCGGCGGCCAGAAACTCGAGCTTTCTCAGTTTGTTACCACCGAGCGCCAACGGCGTGACGTCGTCACGTTTAATGTAGATCGGGCGACCAAAATAGTCGGAAAGACGGTTAAGTCTTTCGAGCGGCGTGACGCTACCCAACAAGTCCACGCGCGAGAAGGCTTCCAGCCGATTTTTAAGCAATGAAATTTGAGCAGGCACAGTGTTCCCCTGAAGCGCTTGCGAAAGCCGCTATCGTTATGATGTATAAAGTCAGATCGAGATAAGATGTTCAGGTTGATATCAATAAATTATATAGCGAATTTATACAAGCGATGACAGATGTCAGGCAAAAAAAACAGGCTCCCGGGGGGAGCCTGCTTCTTATATTTCGCATGATGTAAGCAACGAATCTGCCGATTAGGCTGATTTTTGCCACGCCAAATACTGGTCATACTTACGCAGCGCGATACGGTAGTTATCATGAGCTGCCACCGGCAAGTCATTGATAATACGCTCGTGAATGCTATCGCCCTTGGTGCGCTCATGCGGATAGTTCTGGGCAACCAGAATCTCATCCAAACGACGCAATCGGACAACGTATTCACGCACCGTGCTGTGGTTCATCTCGGTTTGTTCGAACAGATATTGTTTGAACGCCATGATGTCGAAGTAAGACCAATGGCTGTTACAGCTAATTTCGCTGCAAAAGCGGCAAAGTGCGGTCAGTTCTTGCGACAGGTTGTTCCAGACTTCGTCATCAATAGGCTGGTCCATCTTGGCGATGGCCTCTTTATTGATGATCTGGCCGCGAAACACCAACGCCATGCGATCCAGCTCCTTGCCACATTGTGAACATTGAGTCTGGCTATGTTTAAAGTCTTTTAAGTAACGGCTTAACGGCCGCGTTTTGAGTCCGGCTGGCATAAACTTATTCCTGGTGAAGGATGATCAAATGTAAAACCGGCCAGGAAAAAGCGGATCAATGGTCATTTGCCAAGCGAGCGCGTAAACGCTTGATCGCCTGGCTATGTAGCTGGCTAACGCGGGATTCCCCGACGTCCAGTACTGCCCCGATCTCTTTTAAATTCAACTCTTCCTGGTAGTAAAGTGTCAGAACCATTTTTTCCCGTTCTGGCAGTGCGTCAATGGCGTCCATTACCCGCTGGCGTAAATTACCCTCCAGCAAATGGTGTAATGGGTTGGCCTCTTCGTGCCCTTCCATTAACGCTTCGGCGGTATCGCCGTGTTCTTCGCGCCATTCGTCATAAGAGAACAACTGGCTGCTATTGGTATCCATCAATATCTGGCGGTATTCCTCAATGGGAATATCTAACGCCTGTGCCACTTCGCCTTCGCTCGGTGGGCGTCCTAGCCGTTGCTCGGCATGATGCATAGCCTGAGACACTTCACGCGCATTACGCCGCACGCTGCGCGGAACCCAGTCACGACTGCGAAGCTCATCGAGCATCGCGCCGCGAATGCGCTGCACTGCATAGGTCGTAAAGGCCGTGCCCTGCATGGCATCAAAGCGTTCAACCGCATTCAATAACCCAATGCCCCCCGCTTGCAGCAGGTCGTCCAGCTCTACGCTGGCGGGAAGCCTAACCTGCAAACGCAGGGCTTCATGGCGCACTAGAGGAACATAGCGCTGCCACAAAGAATTTTTGTCTATCACGCCGCTGGCGGTATACAGATCGCTCACTGTCGTAACCTGGCAAATTGAGGGTCTGTACTATTATGCGTATGCCCGCTTTTTCCAATCGCCAGAATAAGGACTGAAAAGCGCGGCTATTTGGATTATGTCGGCGCACCTGTACAAATAACGCACAGTGACTATATCAGTGAATGCGCCGCGCAGATTACAGTAAAAAAGTAAGTAAAAGTGAATAAGTGATGAAGAAAAACGAAAAAACCCGCGAATGCGGGTTAAACCAGAAGCTGGAGGACGGAAAGATCGTCATTGCGTTTGACGCTGTCGATGCCTGCCATGAATTCCGCTTTAGTCGTATCACTATGCTGGCGATAAGAATGGTAGCTATACATGACCTCGACAAGCGTCTTCTCATCGATTTGCCCCTTCTCAAGAGCATAGGCTGATAACAAGGATTTTACGTAGAAATAGTCCACCACCAGCAGGTAGAACTGCTTAAGAATGGGCACCGATTTATCGATAGCAAAACGGTCATGGTAAAGCCGATACTGGAAGTAATTTCGCAGAATATACGGACGCTCTTTCAGCCAAGGCAGAACAATATTGTCCCAACTTTGTTTGAGTGCGCTCAGATTTTCTTCAAGCGCTAACTGAGTGAAAGTGCCTACAAAATGCTGGTTGAGTCTCTCAGTATATTGGTACAACGTCCCTCTTCCACGTGTATGAGGGTTCGTTTGAATCGCGCCATGTATTCCACTAAACAGAGCAAGTTCTAGTAAAGGTTCACCATTGATTTTCGCAATAGATTGCGAAATTTCGCCATTGGACAATTGCTGAGCGAGTGCTGTGTAAACCTGCTCCATACTGGAGAATTTGTGATCTAGCGACCCCGTTAGTTTCTCCGCGTAAAGCAGGAAACACGCCATAGCATAGAGATTATGCTCGACTTTATTCTGGTTGGTCATCATGAGATTGGCACAGAATAAATTAATAATTTTACCTTCAACGCTTATATCAGCTCTAGCATTGAAATTAGTCTGCGCCACAGAGTGATTATTAATATTGAGTGCGGTGTCATTGAGCAGCACCTTGCGCGTTGCTTCCGGGCAAGAGAGGCTGAGGCTCTCAATACGCTCTTTTTTATATAATACATATTGTCGCGGGTAGGCAGAACAGGTATCACTCAGCGCTTCCGGCCCCATAGTTTTATGGATTTTGCATAGATTATCGGACTCTAAGTATGAACAGTTACCCTCCCCATTGAGCTTAACCAGCGCCCAATTACTGTGGCTTTTTTTAGTCTTGATAATGCTTTCAACCGCAATATTTTTAACGCCGGGGATTTCACTTTTTAGGTACTTATTATACGTGGGTTTATCCAGCGTGATATTCCATTGCTTACAACAGTGATCTTCACATGCAGAACCAATACAGCGGAAATTCTGCACATACTCAGGTTGGCTCACCAGAATCTCTTTCATCGCATCATACCTCCAATAACCAACCCGCAGTATGCCCCGCGAGTCTTACTTTCAATCAAAGAAAAAGGCGGCCAAATGGCCGCCTTTATAAGCGTTAAAACTGAGAAGCGATTAGCCCTGCAGCAGAGACAACACTGACTGAGGAACCTGGTTAGCTTTAGACAGTACTGAAGTACCAGCCTGTTGCAGGATCTGCGCACGGCTCATGTTGGAAACTTCGGTAGAGTAATCAGCATCCTGGATACGGCTACGTGCTGAAGTCAGGTTATCAACAGTGCTGCTCAGGTTAGTGATGGTAGATTCGAAACGGTTCTGAGAAGCACCCAGAGAAGAACGTTGAGTATCAACCGCTTTCAGAGCAGCATCGATGTCAGCCAGTGGGCTTGAACCTGCTGCAGTACCATCATTCTTAACGGTACCTTTCAGAACGTCGAAGCCTTCTGCAGCCACTGTACGCGCGTTGCCGTTTACCGCTTCTTTAGCATCGGTAGAGGTTTTCAGAGCGGTAGTAACTGCGGTATTTTTAGCATCCAAGTCAGTTTTAGCAGTTGCAGTGTTACCAGCTTTAGTTGTATCAGTTGGATCTGCGTCAGAAATTGCTTTAGCTGCCAAGTAAGCAGTGTTAGACGTGGTTGCTGCAGTTTGTGCAGTTTTCAACGCAGTCAGCGTAGTTGGTTTGTAAGTGTTGATGTTGTCGCTAGAAGTGCCGTCACCGTTAGAAGCAGCCAGGTTCCAGCCAGCGCTTGAACCGATACCGATGCTGATTTGCTCGCCATCTTTAGAACCAACCTGGAAATCGTAGTTGCTGGTAGCAGCAGTACGGTTGTCCAGAACTTTGATGCCGTTGAAGTCAGTTTGCTTAGTAACGCGGTTGATCTCTTCCATACGCTGGTTAACTTCAGACTGGATGGAGTCGATGTCAGATGCGGAGTTAGAGCTGTTCTGCGCTTGAACGGTCAGGTCACGAACACGTTGCAAGTTGTTGTTGATTTCGCTCAGTGCGCCTTCAGCGGTCTGTGACAGAGAGATACCGTCGTTTGCGTTACGGGAAGCAACGGTCAGGCCATTGATGTTAGAAGTGAAGCGGTTGGCAATCGCCTGGCCCGCTGCATCGTCTTTTGCGCTGTTGATACGCAGACCTGAAGACAGACGCTCAATGGCGGTGCCCAGGGATGCTTGAGATTTGTTCAGGTTGTTCTGAGTCATCAGGGACAAGCTGTTAGTGTTGATTACCGCCATAGTATGATTTCCTTAAATTCTGTTATTTAGGTTTAGGCTTTCGGCCTACGGCTTTATCACCGTCCAAACTTGTATCGGCGCTACACCCAGAACCTTTAGTCAGAATTTAAAAAAATTATAAAATAATCCCCGAACGCAAATTCCTTCCTTTATTGCACCTGCAAATAATGGCGCAAATTGCCCCTAATATGCGCGGTTATTCTTGCCATAAAATTTATCCAGCCGGGTATAAACTTCGTGCCATCCTTGCCGATAACACTGGTAACACCCTTCTCTCTAAGGAATATAAATAATGGCTAGTGTAAGTTCTCTCGGTGCAGGTACCAGTCTTGACCTTAACAGCTTGATGGATTCACTGACCAAAGCTGAAAATGACCGTCTAACACCGCTGACCAATCAACAAACTTCTTATAAAGCGAAACTGACCTCTTTCAGTATTCTGCAAACGTCACTGGATAAATTGAAGACTGCCGCCACCGCGCTGCAAAACGCCAGCCAAATCGCGGGCACTTCTGTTACAAGCACCAATACCTCTTTTAGCGCGGCGTTGACGCCAAATGCTTCTGCTCCGGCAGGCTCATATCAAATCAATGTCACGCAGTTGGCGCAGGCGCAGTCTCTGCTGTCTGCTGCAAAGTCTGACCCAAAAGCCGCGTTAGGCACCACGGGCGCAGCTAACCGCTCTATCACTATTGCGCAGACGGGCAAAGATCCGGTCACTATTCCGCTGACGGATGATCAAACTAGCCTGAACGGTATGCGCGATGCCATCAACGCCAAGCAGGCCGGCGTCACGGCCAGCGTGATTAAAGCGAACGACAACACCTATTATTTGTCTATCACCGCAAATGATACCGGCGTAGCGAATGCCATGACCGTCAGCGTATCTGGTGATGACGCGCTGAACAGCGTAGTGGGTTACAACCCCTCTTCCAGCACCAACGGCATGAAAGTCACCACGGCAGCGCAAGACGCCAAATTCACTATCAATAATAATGTTGAAATCACCCGTAGCAGCAACGTGATTTCCGACGCGCTGGATGGCGTGACGCTGACCTTAAAATCGTTGACCAGCGCCAACGCCAACAGTTCTGGCCCTGAGACCTTAACGCTGACGCAAGATCCTAGCGCGATGACCAAGGCGATCCAAAACTACGTGGATGCCTATAACTCATTGCAAACCACTATCGCCAGCCAGACTGCTTACACCGCAGTTGATAAAGGGGCTGATAGCCAAAACGCCAGCAACGGCGCCCTGTTTGGCGACGGCACCGTGCGTACTATTTCTACCCAGCTGCGCGGAAGTATTGCGTCTTCCCAGCCAAATACTGACTTCTCAACCTTAGCCAGCATGGGTATCACCCAAGACGTCAATGGCAAATTGACAGTAGACAGCACTAAATTAAACAACGCGATCACTAAAAAGCCGGGCAGCGTGGTGCAGTTCTTCGCGGGCGACGGCAAAACTACCGGTTTCGGTACGCAAGCGACCAACATGCTGACCAAGATGCTCGACCCAACCAACGGCACAGTGCAAGCCGCTGAAGACGGTATCAATAAATCGCTGAAAAACCTGTCAGATCAGATGACCAAGACCCAAGCCAGCATCACGCTCAATCTGACTAACTACAAAAACCAATTTACTAACCTATCCGTACTGGTTAACAAATTAACCAACACCGGTAGCTACTTAACGCAGCAATTTGCCGCGATGAGTGGAAGTCAATAAGGACTGATTATGTACAAGAACTCCGGCGCTAAAGCTTATGCGCAAGTCGGTCTGGAAAGTGCGGTAATGAGTGCATCACCCCATCAGCTGGTGGTGATGTTATTTGACGGGGCGCGCAGCGCCCTTATCCGCGCCGGTATTCTTATCCAGCAGGGGGATATTCCAGGGAAAGGCAATGCGCTGTCGAAGGCCATTAATATTATCGATAACGGACTCATTGCTGGCTTAAGCCGTGAGAAAGGCGATCCAGAATTAGTTGATAATCTGGAGGCGCTCTATTCCTACATGGTTCGCCGTTTAATTCATGCCAATTTGCATAACGATCAGCAGGCTATTACTGAAGTTATGGCATTGCTGGAAAATATAGCCGATGCCTGGCGGCAGATCGGCCCTAACTATCACCCCTCGCAGGACCAATATAATGGATCGACATCAGTACCTGGTTAATGAGTATCAGATGATCCTTACGCTAAGCGAAGAAATGTTACTGCTGGCGAAAGACGAAAAGTGGGATGAATTGGTAGAACTTGAAGTCAGTTACCTGAAGGCGGTAGAGGCAACCACTACACTGCCGCTGTCAGAAGAGACCTCATTAAATATCCAGAATATTATTCGTCAGAGTCTGCGACGTATTCTGGATAATGAAACTCAGATTAAAACGCTATTGCAGGCACGAATGGATCAGCTGGCTGAGCTTATTGGCCAGTCCGTAAAACAGCAGGAGGTCAATTCGACCTATGGGCGTTTTACCGACAGAGCAATCGCTATGCGCGATCAATAATAGTTTCCCTAATACCATTGCTAGCCACTTTCTTAGCTTCTTGTGTATATTAAAGGCTTCAGAGACAGAGAATAAGCCGCCCTTACCCGGTGTCTTTTCTCTGTCGCCCTCACTAATATCGTTTTCACCGACGAAAATATCGGCAACTGTTCAAGGGTAATTAAACTCTGGAACAACGTCGGCAATATGACGTGCGGCTTCGGGCAAAATCGCGATGGTTCGTAAAATAAAAGTATCTCCAGGGATTGGTACATCCTCACTGCTTATTCAGCACAGTGAGCTGCTTACCAGCGATATTTTCGTCGATAAACCCGAACTCATATTAATCCTGCAGGGGCATTCCACACTGCGCCACGGTATGCAAGAAAGCCGCATTCAAAGTGGCGAGATGCTGGCAGTCAATAGCGGCCACTCGCTGAGCATTACCAATGTTCCCTCTGATGAGGGTATTTTCAGCTGCGCGATTATGTCGTGGGACAGCTCGCTTTTTTGCGATTCCCGCCTCTACGTCTCGCCATTTGAAGGCGTATTGACTACGGTCGAAGACATTCGCGTCATCCCGCACATTCCGCCGGCCTTTAGGCAATCGTTTACTGATACCCACCATTCGATGATGTGGCATAAGAGCCTGCCGCCGACCATTGCCCGCCATCGCATGATTGAGCAACTGCTGTGGCTGTCTCATCTGGGGATCAGTTACTCGAGGCAGCATAGTGAAAGCATCACTCAGCAAGTTCGCGATTTACTGGTCAACAATCTGCACAAGTCATTTACGGCTGCCGAAGTGGCTGAAAAATTGATGATGAATGAAGTGATGTTGCGCCGCAGGCTGGCGACAGAGAACAGCGTGCTGCGTAATTTGATGATAGATGTGCGCATGACCCACGCCCTGCGCCTGCTGCAATGCACGGATTTAGCCATTTCCCACATTGCCCATCAGGTTGGCTACGAAAGCAGCTCACGCTTTGCCGAACGTTTTCGCAAACGCTTTGGCTTTGCGCCCACCTCGATCCGCGGCCACCTGCGCTCGCTGTGAGCTTTCAGGGTGGAACGTTAACGCCCTGTTATTTCAACGCGTAAATCTCATGTGCAGATGTAAACTCTGTAAAAATGTGACCTAAAACACACATTATTTGATTACCAAATGTTAACGCCCTAGAATATGCCCTGCTTTATCTATTTTGGTTGTATTAGGGGTATGTCGTGCACGTGTGGTGGGAAGTCATTAAAACAATTTACTGGGGTGGTTTGGCGCTGGCAGCGGTGTTTACCCTGTTGGTCAGCCGCGATACGTTCAAAATCCGTCTGTTAACCTCGGCGCTGATCGGTTTTACGTGGCCAATGAGTTTGCCCGTGGTGGTGCTGTTTTCTCTGTTCTAACGACTGAATTGTTCAGAAATAGTGACCCGGCGTCGTGCCGGACAGTTTACGAAACACCGCGATAAAAGCGCTGGCGTTGTCGTAACCCACCTCCAGCGCGACGTTCTGCACCGCCATCCCCTGAGCTAAAAGCTCCATCGCCCGCATCATTCTGGCCCTCTGCCTCCAGGCGGTAAAAGTTAGACCGGTCTGCGCCGGGAACAGCCTCACCAGCGTCCGAACAGATAACCCTGCATACTCTGCCCACTGCTCTTCCCGCAGTTGCACACTCACGTCACTCAGCAATTGCCGCACAAGACGCATTAAACGCGGATCCTGGGGCATCGGCAGTTCCAACGCCGCTGCGGGCAACGTCCTGATTTCGTCCAAAATGACCTGCGTCAATGCCCCTCTGGCCTGCTCCGGGACACTCTCCTCGCCCCAGCTTTTTACGCGCTTTAACGCTTCGCGCAGTAACCCTTCCACACGAAAGGTTTTCGGCGTTTGCGGCAGCTCGCGGGTCAAATCTTCACGGATGTAGAGGCTCCAGCCGTCAAAAGCGCCGTGCGAACGCATACCGTGAGGATAGCCAGAAGGCACCCAGACGGCGTAGCTTGAAGGGATAGCCCGCTCGCTATGCTCAAAATCCAGACTCAGCAACCCCACATGCGTGCCGAGCAATTGACCGTCAGCGTGATGATGCACCGGCGTCGTTTTCCCCTGCGGCGCGACGAAATCTGTCCAGCGCAATCCGTTCCCCCTGTCAGATTCTGAGATCATGGCGTAATCACCGTATAAGTTGGCCTGATAGCAGTCATGACGCCAAAAATAACCCTCTATAGTCAACCTCGTCAATGCAACCAACGCGAGGAATATCCTATGACACACACTCAGGCACGCCAATTTCTCGGCCAGATTTTCAATTCGCTGTTTGATCCTGCTGAAACGGCGGAGCAAACGGGCCGCTATTTCGCCCCGGAGTATCAGCAATTCGCCGATGGGAAAGTGTTAGATCACGCCTTATTCGTCGAGCACGCCCGCACCTTAAAGGCCACGCTTCAATACGCCACCGTCACTTTTGAAAAGGTGATCGCCTGCGGCCAGTCACTGGCTAGCGTGCACATCGTTGATGCCATCAAACACAATGGGCAGAGGTTAAAAGTGAAAGTCGTGGCGCTGTATGAGGTGGAAAATGGGCTGATTCGTCGCGTGGATGAACTCAGTCATTTGCTCGAAGGGGAGGATGAAGACAGGGATTTAGGCACGCGCCACCATTAGGCTTTGGCCAAGGCCCCTTCCGGCAGATTGCTCTCTGCCGGAAGGGTGTTATTACTCGTGACTCAGATGAAGGTCATTTTCCTGCGCGCCCTGCTGCGACAAGGCCGCCAGCAGGCGATAACCCGTCAGCATGGCGACTAATGCCACACCGCCGCCCACTACCGCGATCCAGAATCCGTTTGAAGCGCCGAAGTTATCGATAGTCCAGCCCGACGCGGCCGATCCGGCGGAGAAGCCAATCAGCACGCCGGTCATGGCGTACGTAATACCCTCAGTTATCTGCGTGGTAGGCACGATACGCTCGATCAGGGTCATGCCGGTAATGAAGGTGGGAGAACTGATAGCCCCGCCCACAAACACCATCAGCGTCATCATCCACAGCGACGTGACGAAAGGCAGAGGCAAGGTAGTCAGCACCGCCACCACGCTTGCGATTAACAGACGATTCGCCAACGGCTTTTTGAATTTGATGGCGCCGAATACCAGCCCAATGCCGCAAGAACCTAGAGCATAGGTGGATAAGATATAGGTCGCCGCGCCCTTGTTACCCAGCTCCTGCGCGAAGGCAATGACCGCCACTTCCACCGTGCCAAAAATCATGCCGATACCCACAAACACCGTCACCACGTACCACATCGCGCCGTGCTTCATTACCGACTGCGTGCGCTTCTGCTTGATAGGATTCACTTTTGGCTCAGTGGATTTCTGTACCACAAACAGTAATGCCCCGACGGCGAGGAAGGTCGCCGCCGCCAGCACGCCCGCCTCGGGGAACAGCGCGATGCTCAGGCCGATGCCGAACACCGGCCCGGCCATATACACCAGCTCATCCAGCACGGATTCAAAGGCAAAGGCCGCGTGCAGCTGCGACTTGCCGCGATAAATCTCGGTCCAGCGCGCGCGCACCATGGAGCCAATGCTCGGCATCACGCCGGCGATTAACGCCAGTATAAA
>Ga0157370_10005301_pt1 | contig 14485 bp, 11 predicted proteins | sample C35metaG_FD_113463 | JGI IMG/M metagenome (GOLD analysis project Ga0157370, IMG submission 113463) | Corn rhizosphere microbial communities from Kellogg Biological Station, Michigan, USA - C3-5 metaG | ecosystem: Host-associated > Plants > Roots > Rhizosphere > Soil | place: USA: Michigan...
ATACGCTAAAAGTAGTATACCAACCTGCACCCGTCGTGAACCTCGGTAATGATACTACGTTGTGCGAGGGACAAACGTTGTTGTTAAATGCCTATAATGATAACGCAAGTTACCTGTGGCAGGATGGTAGTACTGCTCCTTCTCAACTGGTGAAAAAGCCAGGTATTTATTTTATTACTGCAAATATTGATAATTGTGTTGCATCAGACAGCATAGCAGTGGATTATAAAGCGCTCCCGCATTTCTCGCTCGGCAGGGATACTTTGCTATGTGAGGGCGAATCGTATGTGTTATCTCCGGTTATTACGACAAATGCTTTACTTCTATGGCAGGATGGAAGTACCGGGCGATCCTTTACCGCATCGAAAGAAGGCGTTTATTTCCTGGTTGCAACCAACGAATGTGGAAGTTACACAGATTCAATCATGATTACTACAAGCTTCTGTAATATCATAATGCCTACTGCATTTACACCAAACGCGGATGGATTAAACGATATTTTTAAAGTAAAATATCCTTTCCCGGTAAAGGAATTCCATTTAAAGGTATATAACCGGTGGGGAAATAAAGTTTTTGAAGCCAATAAAATTAATGAAGGCTGGGATGGCAGTTATAAAGGAGAACCTTCCATTCAAGGCAGTTATGTATGGGTCATAAGTTTTGTAGATGTAAATAATAAACCAGCGCAATTAAAAGGTATTGTAACATTGCTGAGATAATCACCAGCGATTTTTTCTTTTTAAACAGTCTCAGGATAGCAGGGGGAAGGGAGCAAAAATGCGTGGCTGTTACATGCAATGCCCAACAAACTCACATATGGACATAAATTCCTAAATTTGGAAATAACATTTTAGCCATGACAAGGCAAATTATTATTGAGCGGACACTGAATGCTATCAATCAGCTTCCTGAGGATAAAGCGGTAGAAATTTTAGACTTTGCCGACTTTGTTTTTAAACGTTATGAAGAACAGCAAATAACAAAAGGAATCCAAAAAATGGTTTCTGAAAGCCAGGCATTTGACTTCTTAAATAATGAAGAAGAGATTTATTCATTAGCTGACTTAAAAGAAGTTTATAATGGTTAAGGGAGATATTCTACTTATCACTTTTCCATTTACAGACCTGAGTGGTAGCGAATTAAGACCAACAGTAGTACTTGCAGATACTGAACTTGATATTACTGTTTGTTTTATTACAACACCAATGGCAAGACCCAACAGACGTTCAGCTTTTACCGACATCATTCAACGGGCTTAGAAAGTAATCATTAATAAGAACAGGCAAAATTGCAACGTTGGACAAAACATTAGCAAAAGGTCTTTTAGGCCGGTTGACACATATTGAACTTAATGACTTAAACAACAAGCTAAAAACATTGCTTCAACTCCCCTGACAAATGGCACATGCATGTAACAAAAAGGTTTAGCTCCAAGAGATCAATTGAAATTTCATACCGGTTGTAATAATCAGCCTTATTTTTTCAAAGCAGGTTTTGTAGTCAAAAAAACCGGAGTGTTTACACTGGAGCCTGGTGCCCTGGTTTCTCCTTGTCCTGATAAAAAAGCGGATGTTCCTTCCTCGTTTATTTTCACCTTCGATTTGGCTGATTGCAACAAAGACGTTTGGTTATCGGTTAGGGCACAATCATTGAGTGGATTAGACAGTTATGTTGACCCGGATATTGATACAAAACGAATATTTGTCTTTAAGGTGCAGTAATTTCAATAAAATTACAATGACGACTGATAATATATTACCTGCAGAAATCTCCCTGAAGAAGATAACTATAATTGTACGGGCAGAAACGATCAATGCCAGGAACCATCTGTACTTTCATTTTTAGTTTTATATAAATTATATCACCCAGTTTGACATTTGTAGGATAAGCAGATTGATCCGTTACAAAATCAACATACGTGCCACTGGATATTTCCATATCAGGACTTTCTTCTACTTGCCAAATATTTGAAGCACAAGCTGTATTGCTACCTTGATAAAGGTAAACTGCCTTTAATTTAAAACAATCAGAACTGAGCTTGTTTTTTTTACAACCTTCAATAAATAAGCCGGTGAATAAAAGAAGGAATGCTGCACTGATATATTTCATAATAATAGATGGCCTTTAAGTTAGTAGTGTAAATATTTTTGAAGCTACAAATTTAACTGTAAAAGCTTTCGATGAAAATTTTTAATCAAAAGAGTCCAAATAATTTCGCCCAAAAAATATTTCAAATATGCTATCTTGTATTTGATTCACACGCAATACTGTTTATTAAATACAATACCAATGAACGAAGTAAATGTTTCAAAAAGGTTCTATCGTTTTCTATTTTTCTTTTTCTTCACTCTTGCGTTTTTCCCGTCTTCTGAAAGCTTTGCGCAGATCGGCAATACAGAAATCACGAAATGGCAATATGCTAAAAAAACCGCAGTTTCATTGACTTACGACGATGGTTCCAGAAATCAGTTCAGGGTTGCTTTGCCCATCATGGAACGGTTAAAATTACCGGCAACTTTTTTTATTATCACCGGACCAATCATTGGTTCTGTTCATCCTCCAAAGTTTATTGGAAGACCTGTAAATGAAATTATTTCTGAAAGTAAAAATATTCCAACGAACGCCAATAATTTTTTTGAACGTGCTTCTGCATCTCTTTATTTAGGATATGCAGGCACGTTGCCTTTTTATAATAAGGCCGATGAATTTTATGAATCCGGGAAAAAAGAACAGGCATATATAGTAATGGATTCTCTTTATGAAGAAGTAAGAAATAAAAATCTTCCTGTTGGAAAAGATACCAGCATGGAAATGGCGCAGGAAAAAGGATTGAGTTGGAAAGACGTTAAAAGCTATGCTGCTAAAGGTTTTGAGTTTGCAAGTCATACAGTTACCCATGCGCATTTAGCGATTTTAGATACTGCAAATATGGGTTATGAATTAAGAAAAAGTAAAGATGATATTTTAAAACATCTTGGCAGTAAATATACTTTTTCTGCGGAAGTGCCATTTGGTATTGAGGATAAAAGAGTGATGAAATATGGCTTTCCCATTTATCCGGCATTAAGAAATTCCATGCCGGAACCGTGGATGGAAGAGATCAACCGTGGCTATAAAGAACAGCCCGGAAATTCGACCAAAGAATATGTTCAATGGCAGAGAGGCCCTTTGTCCAAAACACCTATGGATTTAATGAAATCGTGGATTGATACTTCATTGGCACATGATAATATCTGGCTGGTATTGGTTTTTCACGGAATTGATGATATTGGATGGGAACCAACGCCACATCAAAAACTGGAAGAATATTTTCAATACATTAAATCAAAAGAGAAAGATATCTGGGTGGCAACATTTGGCGATGTGGCTCGCTATGTGAGGGAAAGAATGAGTGCGAAAGTGAAGGTGGATAAGGAGAAAAATAAAATTTTAGTCAATCTTACCTGCGCACTTGATCCAAAAATGTATGATGTGCCATTAACATTGAAAACATATGTTTCATCAAACTGGAAAAATGTTTTAGTGAAACAGAAAGATAACAAACAACATCTTCAAACAGAAAAAGATGGTGATGGAATTTATATTTTATACCAGGCAATTCCAAATAAGGGTACCGCAGAAATCTCAAAAAGTGAATAAGAATTTTTAACGCTAAAATGAAAAACAAAATCAAAATTATTCGTTGGTTTGCGCTCTCAGGCAAATTTCATCTCCCCTAAAAGAATTTTTATTTCTAATTTTATTGTGCCGGATTGTTCAATTTTATCACGTATTAATTAATCTTTATCATGCAAAATTTTGCAAATAAATTGTTTGTTTTTTTGTTATTGACGCTTCCTTCTTTAGCTTTTTCCCAAAAGGATTCCTGGAGTGTAAAAAACCAGGAATTACAAAATGATTGGCAAATACAATCTTCTTCAAAAGTGTCAGCAAATGAGGAAGAAGTTTCTTCTTTAAAATTTAATCCAAAAAACTGGTATGCGGCCAAAGTTCCAAACAGTACTTTAGGTTCATTGGTTGATGGTGGCGTTTTTAAAGATATTTTTTTCAACAGGAATCTTGAAAAAATTCCCGATAGCTTATTTAATACGCCATGGTGGTATCGCCGTACTTTCAATATCGAAAATATAAATCCGGGGCAGGTCTATCGTTTGCGTTTTAATGGAATCAGTTACCGTGCGGATATCTGGTTGAATGGAAAAAAAATCGCTTCTGCTGATACCATAGAAGGAAGTTTCCGGCAATTTATTTTTGATGTAACTCCATTTATTAAGAAAGGTGAAAACGTGCTTGCATTAAAGGTTACAAAAGCCGGCGCGGGAGAACTGAACATTGGCTTTGTAGATTGGAATCCGGAACCTGCTGATAATAATATGGGTATCTGGCGATCCGTACATTTAATAGAATCCGGCCCTGTAGTTATAGAGCAGCCTTTTATAATTACTGATGTAGATACGGCTACTCTTGATAATGCAACTGTTACATTAAAAATAAAGTTACATAACTATTCTGATCATGCCATAAATGGAATTTTGAAAACTGTCATTGAAAAAGATATTCAAATTTCAAAAGAGGTTTCTTTAAATGCAAACGAATCCAAAGAAATTATTTTAAATAAAGATGAGTATCCCGGATTAAAAATAAATCATCCGAAGCTCTGGTGGACTCATGATTTAGGAAAACCCAATCTCTATTCTCTCGAAATAAATTTTGTAACCAATAATCAAATTTCTGATAGCAGGAAAATAAGATTCGGCATTCGATCCATTACCGGATACTGGACTGAACAAGGTTTCAGAGCTTACAGGCTGAATGGGAAAAACATATTGATAAAAGGTGGCGGATGGACGGATCCGATGTTATTGAATGCAACACCGGAATATGAGCGTGCCGGAATTGATTACGCCGTACACATGAATCTGAATGCTATTCGTATGGAAGGGTTCTGGGGGCACGATCAGCATATTTTTGATCTTTGTGATGAAAAAGGGATACTGGTGATGGCTGGCTTCAGTTGTCAATGGGAATGGAAAGGTATTTTCGGAGGAAATTATGAAGATAAGAATGGCGCCATCATCACTCCTGAACAAATTGACGTTGCAGCAAAATCATGGCGTGACCAGCTGGTGTGGCTGAGAAATCATCCAAGTATTTTCCTTTGGCTTTATGGCAGTGATAAATGGCCCAGGCCGGAGTTGGAACAGCAGTATCTTGATATTTTGAAGGAAGAAGATCCTACACGGCCTTGTGTACAATCAGCCAAGGAATGGGTGAGTGAAATTACCGGCCCTACCGGAGTGAAAATGCGCGGCCCTTATGATTATGTACCTCCGGATTATTGGTACATAGACAAACTTTATGGTGGCGCGTTCGGTTTTAATACAGAAACCGGACCAGGGCCAGAGATACCCGTACTCGAAAGTTTAGAAAAGATGATTCCGAAAGATTCTCTGTGGCCTATTGGAAGTTCATGGCTCTATCATGCGGCAAGAGGACAGTTTCACAATCTTACTGCCTATAATAATGCGATGAATGAAAGACTGGGTCACGCGGGAGATTTAACTGATTATTTACGCAAAGCACAATACCTTAACTATGAAGGAATGCGGGCAATGTTTGAAGCTTTTGAAGCCAACAGGTTTAAATCAACGGGAATTATACAATGGATGTACAATGCATCGTGGCCTAAACTTTGGTGGCAATTGTATGATTATTATTTAATGCCTACCGGCGCTTTTTATGGTGCAAGGGATGCTAATGAACCGTTGCATATTTCATATAATTATGGAAATAACGGGATTGATGTAATGAATAATACATTGGAAAAAGCTGATGGGCTTTCTGCCAAAATAACGGTGTATGATTTTGATATGAATAAAATATTGCAACAGGTTATTCCTGTCAACAATCTTATTTCACAGGAATCGCGTAGTGTGTTTAAATTACCGGCGGAAATGGATGTAAGTAAAACATGGTTCCTGGATTTGCGGTTATTCGACAAACAAAATAATAAATTAAGCACCAATTTTTATGTATTGTCAACCCAGGGCGATAGCCTTGATGAAAAAGGAAGTACATGGTACATAACTCCTCAATCGCAATATGCTGATTTGACTTTATTACAAAATCTTCCAAAAGTGAAGTTAACAACAAGCGAAACAAGAGTTGTTAATGATGATAGTACAAAGATAAATGTAAAGATAAAGAACCCTTCAGCGAAGCTTGCATTCATGGTATATTTGGATTTGAAAAAAGAAGGTAGTAATGAATCTGTTGTTCCGGTTTTCTGGAATGAAAATTATTTTAGTCTTTTACCGGGTGAGGAAAGAACTGTTTCAGTTTGGTGTCATACCTCAGATTTGGAAGGGAAAAAAGCGAAAGTAGTTGTGGGTGGATGGAATGTGGAGTAGAGGGGATTTGCAACGCGCATTAAGGTTTTATCAGCGTGGGCATTCAACTTTATTAGAACAGAATCGACTCTAACTGTTCAACCTCATTGCCTTATTTATATTAAGGTTAAAACCAGGAATTTTTATAGAAACGGAATTTCTTAGGTCACGAGTTTAAATAAATAAGTTTACTTTTTAATCATACAAAAATGAAAACCTTAAAAATAGCAGTAGCCCAGTTTCAGCCGAAAGATGGGGATAAAGATTACAATCTATCTGTGATAGAAAAATTAACCTCAAAAGCTAAAGAGGGTGGGGCAGAGGTAGTTAGCTTTCATGAAATGTCTATTACAGCCTATACTTTTTTCAAAGACCTAACCAGAGATGAAGTAAAGAGCTATGCGGAAAAGGTTCCAGGTGGAAATAGTACTGGAAAATTAATTGAAATCGCTGAAAAGCATGACATTACTGTATTAGCGGGTTTGGTAGAGTTAGAAAATGATAAACTTTATAACACTTATATCTGTGTTGACAAAACAGGTTTGAAAGCAAAATACAGAAAGATTCATCCGTTCATCAGTAAATATTTTTCTCCCGGAAATGAGTATGTTGTTTTTGATATCAAAGGATGGAAATGCGGCATTTTAATTTGTTATGATAATAATGTGGTAGAGAATGTAAGAGCCACTTCTTTGCTGGGCGCAGAAATTATTTTTGCACCGCATGTTACGATGTGTACGCCTTCTTCCATGCCCGGAAGAGGCTTTGTAGATGATGCTTTATGGCAAAAGAGGGAGCTCGATCCTGTGCCGTTGCGTATGGAATTTGACGGACCAAAAGGAATGCAATGGCTGATGCGCTGGCTTCCGGCAAGAGCTTATGACAATGGCGTTTATTATGTTTTTACCAATCCAATCGGCTATGATGGAGATCAGCTTAAAAACGGAAATTCATTAATCCTCGATCCATACGGTGATGTGATGGTAGAAATAAAAAGTTTTAATGATGAAATTGCGATTGCCACAATTACAGAAGATAAATTAAAACTCTCTGGTGGCTGGAGGTATAAAAATGCACGGAAACCTGAATTGTATAAAGACATCATCGGTGCAGAACATCATTCACAAACAAAACCGGTTTGGATGGAGAAAGAAGAAGTGGTATAAATTTGAACAGTTAGAATAGTTTAGGAGTTAAGGCGCTGGTGGTAATTTTGAAAAATTTAAAAAGAAATCATGATTACGAAAATTAATTCTCTTTTAGAATTACTTGCATCTTTAGGCAATCCGCAACCTGCAACTCTTGAATTGCAAACTTCAATTCTTTGTCCTTATTCAATTACACTTCCTTCGGGGTTTAGTCTTTCAGGTGCGGACAAAGAAAAATGTATTTTGAGTTTTAGCAATAGTGACGGCATCGGATTAACCGCCAATAACGAAGTTTCAAATCTCATCATTCAAACCAATCCAGGAAACCGGGCAATTTATTTACTAAGCAATTTCCCGGATTTAGGAACCCTCAGATTAAAGAATCTCACCATCACAGGACAGGTTCAAATTTTAACCAGGACAGGAACAAACAAAACAAATCTTATTGCCGATAATGTTGATGTAGTGGCTTGCGATGCACGAAGGTATTCTGAACAGCCGCAGAAATATGGTGTGAATGTTTACCAGGGAGCGTTTACAGTTTACAATTATAATAGTGATGAAAAGAGTGTCATTAATGCTACACTGACAAATATTAGTTTGGGCCGCAAAGGTGCGCCGGTAATAGGTTCAGGATTGTTTGTATCTGGCTTTGGAGACAATGGTGGTTGGGTTCTTTCGGACAATATTACCACAGGAGATATTTATTCAAACGGAATGATCCCTTTTGGACAACCGGATATGATTACTGCGGCAGTGTTTATTCTAAATGGTGCCAAAATAAAAAAATTAGCACAGATTGGTACAACAACAACTTATGGTGTGAATGATATGGTTTTAGATACCTGGGGACAGGTAGAAAAATGGACGGCAGAAAAAGCAATAACATCCTATGGACCAAGCGGCATCGGCTTTGTAAATTTTGGTGTGGTAGATGAATTTGAAGCGAAAGATAAAATAGAAACTTTTGGTTTGGGTGCAAGGGGATTTAATCAGTATGACGGCACAGTTGGGAAGGCAACTTTTCATTCTATTATAACAAATGGCAATGGTTCTATTGGAATGCAGTTTAGCAAACCCGTTGGAAGCATCAGTGTTTCAAATGGCGTGGTTTCTCATGGTTCCGAAGGACAAACGCTTGTAAAAGGAGTCATTATGACTTTACCTGCCGATGGTATTAGTGTAAAACCAGGCGGCGAAATCAAAGAATTAAATATTTCAGGTGGCATTACTACTTATGGCGATAACGTACATTCATATAATGTAGAAGGCGGCGTTGTTAAACAATTAATTATAGAAGGAGAAGTGGCAGCAAATGGCAATAACTCAATAGCAGTAGGGGTTACCAATGACGGAGAAACGCCTTTAGCTAATATTTCTGCAACATCAAAACAAGGAATAGCTGTTCAGATTTCTAAAGGAAAAGTTACCGACAGAACAGGGCTTACTGCAAAAGGAGCAAAAGGAGATGTTGTTGAAAATTGAACGAAAGAAGAATGTTTATGGATGTAACAGTGATGCACAAACGAAATTGATTTTGCAAAAAACAGGAATTCACCTTATTTTTAGTTTACTGTAAGTTTTTTGTATAACAATAATGCATAAATGATTTTGATTTCTTTGGTAATTCTTTTGAAAAAAAAATTGAAACTCTAAATAAAAACAAAACGCTCATTAATCCTTATAAACAAAATTCATGTCAACTCCGCTCACTGCAAAGAGAAACTACTACATCGTCTTCCTGATCATGCTCACTTTTTTTGTGATCTCATTTCTCACAAACATTATCGGCGCTTTGATACCTGATATCAAAAGTGGATTTCATCTTAGCCTTACTGAAGTAGCTATTTTGCCATTTGCATTTTTTATTGCTTATGGTGTCATGTCTGTTCCCTCAGGGATAATGAATGAAAAATTTAAAGAAAAAAAGATCATGGTGGCAGCGTTTGTAGTTTCATTTGTGGGTTCGTTGCTGCTCGTTTTATTTCCAAATTATTCCAGTTATATCATCTCATTATTTTTGATTGGCTGCGGAATGGCGATGCTGCAAGTGGTTATCAATCCACTGCTTCGTACTTCTGGTGGAGAAGAGAATTATGCTTTTAATTCTGTATTGGCTCAACTGATTTTTGGGGCCGCTTCCTTTATCAGCCCGCTTGTATATTCTTACTTAGTGGTTAATCTGGCCAATAAAGGGGAGATTGATCCGGTTCAACGGATATTTGCTTCTGTTGTTCCACAAAACCTTCCATGGATATCATTGTATTGGGTATTTGCTGTTGTAAGCCTGATCATGTTTGTGGTTATTTTGGTATCGCGTTTTCCCAAAGTAATTCTCAGTAAAGATGAAAAAGCAGGGGCCTTAAAAGTTCATTTGGATCTTTTAAAAAATCCAATCGTTATTTTGTTTTTTATTGCCATGTTTTGTTATGTCGGAACGGAACAAGGCACCGCAAACTGGATTTCTCAATTCCTTTATGAATACCATCATTATGATCCACAAACTACAGGAGCCAGTGCTGTAGCCTATTTCTGGGGATTGATGACTGCCGGCGGCGTACTCGGATTATTTTTATTAAAAATAATGGATAGCGCTAAAGTGCTTATTGCATTTACGATTTTAGCGATCATTACTTTAAGCATTGGATTGTTTACCGGCAATGACCGCGTTGCTTTATATGCTTTTCCAATAGTTGGTTTTTTTGCATCAGTAATGTATCCGATTATTTTCTCACTTGCTTTAAATTCATTGGAAGAACATCATGGTGCCTTCTCCGGGATATTGCTCACCGGCATTATTGGCGGCGCTGTGATTCCGCTAATTATCGGAGCAATTGGCGATCATTTTGGATTGAGAACCGGCATGCTTTTTTTATATATCACTTTAGGTTATATTTTAAGCGTTGGTTTTTGGGCAAAGCCGATAATTAAAAATAAAACAATTCGAAGGCAGCATGCGGAAAGCTGAATGCTGCAAGCAGAAAGCTAAAACCTCATACCTCATACCTAAAACCATGACCACAAATATTCTCGGAATTGATCTCGGCGGAACTCACGTCCGTGCAGGTATTGTGTCGGAAGGACACCTGGCGAACATTGTTTCAGAACGGATTCCTGCATCCGGTTCTGTAGATGTGGTGTTGGAGGTGATTTATCGATTGATTGATCCTTTGATTAAGGTAAATATTAAGGCCATCGGCGTTGGCGTACCAAGCGTTGTAGATATAGAAAAAGGAATTGTTTATGACGTTCAAAACATTCCTTCCTGGAAAGTGGTTGAATTAAAAAAACTAATGGAAGAAAGATATCATCTTCCCGTTTTGATAAATAATGATGCTAATTGTTTTGCTCTCGGAGAAAAATACTTTGGCAAAGGACAGAAAGCTCATTCTTTGATTGGGTTAACAATTGGTACAGGTATGGGTGCCGGAATTATTATTAATGATAAATTATATCCTGGCTTAAATACCGGAGCAGGGGAATTTGGAAATGTAGATTATCTCGATAAATATTATGAGTATTATGCCAGCGGACAATTTTTTGAAAATTGTTATCACACCAATGGCGAAGTGGTTTTTCAAAAAGCACAATCCGGCGATCCATTATCAATAATGATTTTAGAAGAATTGGGAACTCATATTGGCAATGCCATCAAAATGATTCTTTACACTTATTGTCCCGGGCTAATTATCCTTGGAGGATCTATCAGCAAGTCGTATTCTTTCTTTCAAAATACAATGTGGGATCGCATTCGTACTTATGTTTATTCAAATACGCTTGAACATTTTCATTTAGAAATATCTGAATTGGAAAATGGGGGAGTGCTTGGCGCCGCTGCACTTTATTATGACCAGCAACCCTCGCGAACTTAAATAAATTTCTAATAATCCACAATTATGAATAAACCCAATTTGTTTATTATTTCTTTGTTTACGATTGCTGTCTGTTTTGTTTCGTGCAAATCAAAAATAGTGCTGCCAAAGCCGGCACACATTGTTGTAGTAGTGGAAGAAAATCATGGGTATGATGATATTATTGGTACAGAAAATGCGCCTTATATAAACCATCTTGCAAAAGAAGGAACGCTGTTTACCAACTCTGAAGCGATTACTCATCCCAGTCAGCCAAATTATCTGGCGCTTTTTTCCGGAAGTACACAGGATGTAGATGGCGATATATGCCTGGAGGGGAAAGGGCCTTATACAACTCCAAACCTGGGCGCAGCCTTGCTTAATGCCGGATATACTTTTAAAGGATACTCAGAAACAATGCCTCAGATGGGCTTTTTAGAATGCACTTACCAGGAAAAAGAAGGTTACGATTATGCAAGAAAACATGCGCCATGGGTAGATTGGCAGGGTGATAAAGAAAATGGATTGCCTGATTCTACCAATCAGCCATTGACTGATTTTCCTTCGGATTTTAATAAATTACCCACCGTGTCTTTTGTAATACCAAACGAGGGAAACGATATGCATAATATAGACCTGGATGGAGATACAGCTGCTATCAAACGTGGCGATCAATGGCTGAAAGATCATCTTTCTGCTTATGTGGAATGGGCAAAGACACATAACAGCCTTTTGATTTTAACTTTCGATGAAGATCAAAAAGCCAGTATGCTTCACAATCATATTGCTACAATTTTTGTGGGGCAAATGGTAAAACATGAGATGAGCAGCAGTGATATCGACCATTACAGCGTTTTGCGTACCATTGAAGGCATGTATAATTTATTTCCCTCCGGAAATGCAAATGGACAAGCCATTGCAGGAATCTGGAAATAATTTTTAAAAAATAAAAACAAAACTGTTATGAAAAAAGGAATGATAATCTTATTGGCTTCTTTTTTGTTTTTTTCGGTAAATAAAGTAAAAAGCGCTCCTTTCCAATCATTTCAAAATATCGCTGATACATTGCCTGTACGGGGATTTGCAATTGGTGCTCCACGCCCAACAGGTGTTGATTCTTTTGTTACATTCATCAACAAAGAACTGGCCCCGCGTCATGTAAATACATTAATTCTTCGCGTGGATTATCATTATCAATTCAAAAGCCATCCTGAACTGATTGACAGTTTTGCTTTATCTAAAAAAGAAGTAAAAAAAATAGTACACGCCTGTAAAGAAAACGGTATTCAGATTATTCCACAGATCAATTTATTGGGACATCAGTCCGAGCGAAACAGGATCGGAAAATTGCTGGCAGCATATCCTCAGTTTGATGAAACTCCCTGGATACTGATGCCTGTAAAATATGAATGGCCCAATCCGGATTATCTGTATTGCAAAAGTTATTGCCCTCTTTATCCAGGCATTCATGACATTATTTTTCCGGTGATCGACGAACTTTGTGATGTGTTTGAAGCCAATGCCTTTCATGCCGGCATGGATGAAGTCTTTTATATTGCAGATCCCAAATGTCCGCGTTGCGGAGGTCATGATCCGTCACAAATATTTGCAGATGAAGTAAGAGCGGTTAAAAATCACCTGGATGAAAAAGGATGGAAATTGTGGATCTGGGGAGATCGTCTTTTAGATGGAAAGACCACCGGACTGGGAGAGTGGGAAGCCAGCAAAAACGATACTTACCGGGCTGTTGATATGATTCCAAAAGATGTGGTTATCTGTGATTGGCATTATGAAAGACCCGATCAGACAGCTGTTTATTTTGCGATGAAAGGTTTTAATGTAATGACCTGTCCGTGGAGAAACGGAGATACCGGCGCCCAACAGGTCAGTGATATGTATAGATTCCGCCAAAGTTCTACTTCCGAAATGAAAGGACGTTTTCGTGGAATTCTGCAAACCATCTGGAGCCGCAATGATATGTTTCTGAAAGAATTTTATGCAACTGATTCTGCAAATAATTCAAACAGCCGTGAGCAGAAAGATTGTTTCAGAAAAGTTTTTTCTGATATTAACAATGAAAAATAATAAGTATGGATTCTTTTAAATAAATTAGTTAAGTGAAAAAACAAAAAGGATTAGGATTGGATTTTCAAATTAACAGGCTTACCAATTAAATTCTAAATAAAATCTCAGAAGACAATTTAGAACTGAAGTTATTTGCTAACAAAATCTGACACTTGAAGCAAATAACAAAGAAAAACGCTTGGTCGTTTAAATAGAAAACTGAACTTAGTGATAATGCAAAAGAAGTTTATAAGTCATAAGGTTTTTAGAGGATAGAAACGGAATTTTTACTAAAGTTATGCAAATGGAATTCTGGGAAGTTTATAAAAATTAATGCAATCAATGTATATTACCCTGACGTTTTATTTTATTCAAACAGACCACTGCTCAGGTATCTATCACCGCGATCGCAAGCTATAAATACAACCACGCCTTCTCTCAGTTCATTGCTTAGTCTGAGCGCTGCCGCTGCTGCTCCACCAGTGCTCACTCCCGCAAAGATTCCTTCCTGTTTGGCAAGCTGCCTGCAGGTTTCTTCCGCTTCCTGTTGTGAAATATCTATGACCTTATCCACTTTTTTGGGATCAAATATTTTCGGAATATATTCTGCGGGCCACCTGCGGATACCGGGAATTGAAGAACCCTCTGTGGGCTGGCAACCAATTATCTGTATTCCAAGGTTCTGTTCTTTAAGAAAAGCAGAGCATCCCATTATCGTTCCGGTAGTACCCATCGCACTCACAAAATGCGTAATGCTTTTATTGGTATCTCTCCAGATTTCCGGAGCGGTGGTTTTATAATGTGCCATCGAATTATCAGGATTGGCAAACTGGTTGAGAAGATAATAGCCGCCACCTGCAGCTTTTTCTTCAGCATAATCGCGGCTTCCTTCCATTGTTTCTAACAATGTTACTTTTGCACCGTATGCCTTCATAGTAAGAACTCGCTCGCGGGTAGAAGTTTCTGGCATTACCAGCTCAATATCCAAATTAAAAAGGCTGGCCATCAAAGCCATAGCAATACCTGTGTTTCC
>Ga0157370_10005302_pt1 | contig 14484 bp, 13 predicted proteins | sample C35metaG_FD_113463 | JGI IMG/M metagenome (GOLD analysis project Ga0157370, IMG submission 113463) | Corn rhizosphere microbial communities from Kellogg Biological Station, Michigan, USA - C3-5 metaG | ecosystem: Host-associated > Plants > Roots > Rhizosphere > Soil | place: USA: Michigan...
CAAGGGCTACAGCGTCGCGACTGCCTGACCGTCGCGGCGTAAGCCATGCACCAGCAAAACCCGCCCGATGGCGGGTTTTGTTTTTGAGAGAGTTGGACGACCGGGGGAAGTGGATGAGCCTGTGCGTGTTGCTGATCGGTGCCAGCGGCGTATTCGGTTCGCGCATTGCCCGCCAGCTGTCCGGCGATCCGCGTTTTCGCCTGACGCTTGCCGGCCGGCAACTGACCAGCCTGGCGACGCTGCGCGAAAGCCTGGGTGATCCGTAGAAAGCCGCTGCCAAGAGAGCTGTGAAGAAGGCGGCCAAGAAGACCACTTCCAGTGGATCGTGGCGCTCACCCGCATCCTCTCCGCCGTGTTCCGCAAGGGCGGCGACGTCACCTTCATCGTGGAAGAGCTCAAAGCCGTGTTCGACCCCCGCGGCGGCTACTTCAAGGCCGGCGGCGTCTACATGCCCAGCATCGTCGCCGAGATCGGCGGCGTGATCGAGCAGCACATGAAGAACATCGGCCTGATCCCACGATCCGGAGATGGACGAGGCGACGCGGAAGTTGATCGCCGAGAAGCGTGCCGCCTACGAGCAGGCCGGCGCAAAAAAAACTCTGACGTGACCAAATCCCCCTCTCCCGCCGGGGCGGGAGAGGGCCGGGGTGAGGGTGGCGATGCTTCCGAATCCTCCGGCTTTCCGCCCGGCGCCACGCTGTGCGCGAAGTGCAATACCCAGGCGCTGGTGCTGATGGATGGGTGTCAGACGTGTTTGAATTGTGGGTATTCAAAGTGCGGGTGAGTGACGGTACTTGATGATGATTGACAAAGAGCGGCGGTGACGCCGCTCTTGTTTTTTGAGCCGCCGAAAGTGGCTCTGGCCCGTTTAGTTGCTGAAGAACGAGCTCGCCCATCATGGGGCGTTCGCCACACGGGACGCCGCGAGGATGGCGATCGTCAGCTACATCGAGGGCCTCTACAATCGCAAACGGCTGCATCAGACACTCGGGGGCTAGAGCTACGGCAATTCATCGCGCCCCTCGTTCTATCTGCGCCCGATCAGCCTCCGCGCTCGGAACGAAAGCGACAGCTTCGGTGTCGCTTATACCGGTCTAGGTTCAGCTAAACTGCTAGGTGCTAATGGAGCGAGCGTGCCTCTGTTGGGAATCAGGCGCAGGGCAAACACCGTACCTAAACGGCACCGGCGTAACCGCGGGCGGTGCGCCCTTCTCGTTCTAGACGCATGTAATATGAATTTCAAAGAGAACCAAACTGTAACCAAGCTTCGTGGTGGCTATTACACGCCGCCAGCCGTCGCGCACTTTCTATCTCGATGGGTGCTGAATTCGCGCCCCAAAACGTTGCTTGAGCCGAGCTGTGGAGACGGTGCCTTCATCCTCGCTCTTGCAGGATTCCCAACGGCCGGCTTGACTCTGACCGCTGTCGAGCGGCTGGCCGGCGAAGCGTCCAAGGCGCGCAAGGTAGCAGCTGGCCTAAAGGCCAGCAGCGCCCGCGTGGTTACGGCGGATTTCCTAGCTTGGGCCCAAAAGCAGTTGGATGCGGGCGCCACGTTCGACGCTGTGACGGGCAATCCGCCTTACATTCGTTACCAGTATCTGGACGAAGAAGACCAGCGCCTTTCGGAAGAAGTCTTTCGGCGTTTCTCTCTTGCTTTCACCAAACACACAAACGCCTGGGTTCCGTTCGTGATCGCCTGTGTTGCGCTGCTCGCGCCGGGTGGGCGCTTGGGGATGGTCATTCCCTCCGAGCTACTGCACGTGTTACACGCCGGCTCCCTCAGGAGTTTCCTGCTGGCGCACGCGAAGCGGGTGCTGATGGTGGACCCCAATGAGCTCCTTTTCGAAGCCGCCCTGCAGGGTACAGTGTTGTTGATGGTAGAAAAGAAGAGTTCGCCGTCGGACCCGTCGGAAGGGGTCGCTGTACTCTCAGCGCCGGACAACTCGTTCTTAACCATGAATCCGGAAAAGCTGTTTCAGGACGCGAGGTACGTACAGGGTGACGTCCTGAACGGCAAGTGGATGAAGGTCCTCCTCGAACCGGAAGAGCTTGCCGTCTTTGAGAAAGCTAAGACGCTACCATCAGTGAGGCGCTTCTGCGACGTTGCACAAGTAGACGTCGGTATTGTCACGGGTGCGAATAAGTTTTTCTTGGTGAGCGACAGCACAGTTGCAAGGTACGGGTTGGAGAAATTCGTGAAGCCAATGTTCGGGCGAAGCGAGCATTGCCCTGGCGTTATCTACAACGAGGCGGTTCACGAAGAGAACCGAAGAAAGGATCTTCCGACCAACTTTTTTCATGTTGAAAAAGGAGTCAGCATTTCACGTCTGCCTCCATCGGTTCGGGAATACATCAAGCTTGGCGAGAGCCAGAAGCTGCACCTACGGTACAAGTGCCGCATTCGTACGCCATGGTTCAGTGTTCCCTCAGTCTACGCGGCCTCTATTGGTCTCCTGAAGCGCTCACACAATTTTCCGCGTCTGATTTTCAACTCCCTCGGTGCGTACACAACGGACACTGCCTACCGCATAACCCCAGTACAAGGAGGCCCTAGCGTAGCGAAGCTTGTCTACTGCTTCGTCAACAGCCTCACCGCACTGACTGCCGAACTCGAGGGGCGGCACTACGGAGGCGGCGTATTGGAGTTAGTGCCGAGCGAGATTGAGAAGCTGTTGGTGCCGATTCCGACGCTTCGGCCAAATGTGCTCCAGCTCGACAAAGCAGTCCGCGCAGGAACTAACCCACTCGTGCTCTTCGAATCTCAGGACACCATAATCTTGAAGGCCGCTGGTTTGAGTGACGGCGAGTGTCAGCTGCTTCGTCAGGCCTTGATCCGTATCCGAAGCCGACGGCAGCGCCTGCTAGTAAAGGGATCAAAGGAAATCATGGAATGAACGTATCCGCCCGCCTCTTGGACTTGGTCGAACGGTTTGCGAAGGAGCAGGGGAAACTGACTGCTGCTGCATCAGGCTATCAAGAAACCGAGGCACGGGTGGAGTACATCGACCCGTTGTTAGGGCTCCTTGGTTGGGACATGTCCAACTCTCAGGGACTTTCAAACAGCTTGAAGGAGGTGGTCCGGGAAGAGTCCCAGGAGTCTGCGGGGGGTGCCGCCTCTCGCCGACCGGACTACACGTTCCGAATCGCATCCGTGAGGAAGTTCTTTGTCGAGGCGAAGAAGCCGGCAGTGGACATCACCATTAACCGAGCAGCAGCCTTTCAGATTCGTAGCTACGGCCACACGGTGGGCCTGCCTGTGTCGATTCTGACAAACTTTCGCACTCTGCGGATTTACGACACTAGGCTGGAGCCCCAAGAGTCCGACGACGCAGAAGTTGGTCTTCTCGAAAGCATCGAGTTCAATGATCTGTTGACGAAATTCGCCGACCTCACCTTGCGCTTTGGTCGCGACAGTGTTGCTCATGGCTCCATTGAGCGCTATTACGGAAGCACCATTGCCGGCACGCTCGCCGTCAGCCAGAAGTTTCTCGACAGAATCAACGGGTGGCGTGTTCGCCTAGCGGCCAATCTACACCAACGCTATTCGGAGCTGACCATTGACGGTCTCAGCGACGTGGCACAAAAGGTCGTGAGCCGTATCATTTTCATTCGCATGTGTGAGGATCGCGGCATCGAGGGTGTTGAGACGCTGCGCAAGGTTTCCAATCGTAAGAGCAACATTGAACTTCGTCGTCTCTTCAAAAATTTGGATGAGCGGTATAACACGGGTCTCTTTGACGTCGCTGTCGACGAGCTTCAAAGCCGGTACGAGCTCGATACGGAACTCTTCAAGACTATTGTCGAGGAGGTCTATGCACCAACGTCGCCCTACAGCTTCGCTGTTCTCGATGCTGACTTTTTGGGGCAGATCTACGAGAAGTTCCTGGCTGACCGTCTTTATGAAGCAGATGACGGAAGTATAGGGCTAGTTAAGAAACCAGCCTACGAAGACCGGGAAGTTGTCACGACGCCGCAACCGCTGGTGGAAGAAGTGATTCAGCGGGCGATTGATGTGCGTCTGGGTGTTGCCCCGGTTACCACTTTTGAAGAACTCTGCCGTTTGCGGATATTGGATGTGGCGGTCGGCTCGGGACGATTTCTAGTGCATGCCTTGGACAAACTTGTCGACACGGCGATTGGCATCCTCAGCACCAACCCCGCGGACACTCGCATCTACAAGGTGTCACCAACCAATTTTCGTTTGCGATTTGAAGCGAAGCGTCAGTTGCTTGAGCAATGCCTCTTTGGCATCGACATTGACTACAACGCTGTCGAGGTCGCCAGGTTCAGCCTGATGATTAAGTTGCTGGAGGACGAAACTGAGGAGAGCTTGCCGAACGCCAGGAAGATTCTTCCTGACCTTAAAGCCAGCGTTGTTTGGGGCAATACAGTGGTCAGCACAGATTTCGAAGGCGCAACGGAAATTCTGGAGAAGACCGTACCTTTGGACTGGGTGACGGAAGGGCTTCCTCCCGCATTCGACGTTGTCATAGGAAATCCGCCTTATGTCAGTACAGAGAACATGAGGAAGGACAATATGGCAGAGTTTTCGTATTACAAAGCAAACTACTCAACGTGCTTCCGTCAATTCGACAAATACTTTGTCTTCATCGAGCGTGCGCTGCGCGCACTCGTGCCGGGGGGTGTTGTGGGTCTCCTTGTGCCCAACAAGTGGCTCACAATTGAATCTGGCGCGAAACTCCGGAAGCTGCTCGCCGACAAGGCTGCCGTGCGCGAAATTCTCGATTTTGGTAACGAGTCTCTGTTTGCGGGTAAGTCAGCCTACGTCTGTATCCTAGTATTGCAGCCGGACGCAGCTCAGTTCAGCTATCGCAATGTGCATGAGCAGTTAGAGTTTGAGAGCGATCCGTCCGCCAAGGGCTACACGCAATCTTCGGCAGTGCTAGCTGCTTTCAGTGATAGCGCGTGGGTGCTGCCTGCCACGCAGGCTGAGCATGCGGTGCTCACGATGATGCACGCGAACAGTCGCAAGCTGGAGTCCTTGGTAGAGATCAGGAATGGCGTTCAGACGAGCAAGAATGATGTGTTTGTCATCTCCAACTTCACCGACCATGGCTCTACCATCGCGTTTGAGAAGCGGGGCGCTTTTTGGACTATCGAAAAGGGCATCACCCGACCATATGTCTCCGACTCAGGTCAGGTGAGGTCGTACTGCAAGCTAAGCGGTGATGCTTTGGTCGTTTTCCCGTACGAAGTGCATCCGGGGCAGGCGCCGCGAGTCCTGACTCCTGCGAAATTGCAAGCGGACTATCCGCTTGCGTGGAACTACCTCAAGCACTTTCAGACTGAGCTCCAAGCGCGTAATGTTTCACCTCCGCCCCCTGCTGGTGTGTTCTATGCGTTCGGAAGGCATCAGGCGCTCGAAACAGTTTTCACGTGCCCAAAAATTATCTATTCCGTAAATCAGCTTGGAAACAAGTACGGGTTTGACACTGTAGGCGTGGCAGTTGCGTCAGGCGGAACGGCCGGGGAAGTAATGATTCTGAACCCTCGAGATGGCTATTCTCTCGAATTCATCATGGGACTCTTGAATCAGCGCGCTGTCGAATTCTTCCTCCGGAAGCGCGGTAGTCCATTCCGCGGCGGCTACTACAGCAGAGGGAGTGCCGTATTGGGTGATGTGCCTGTGCCCAACCTTGATTTAATTGGGAATCAGGCGGACATCAATGCTCATGCAGCTATCGTTCAAAATGTTCAGGAGATGGTGGACCTGAGGGGACAGTTGTCGAGCGCAGCTGGCCGGGCCATTACGCAGTTGGAGCGCAAGTTCCGCAGTGCGGAAGCGACATTGAAGCAACGCTTCGACGCACTGTGGGGTTTTAGTGGTGAAGTTGAAGACATTAGACTTCCTGGCGATTAACCTCACGACGAACGGCTTGGCGTACTGCCCGTTGACTTTCCTTCCCTAATGCTACATTGCACGAGCTTCAGTCCAATTGCGGTTGCCCCTGTACTGTCGGCCGGTACGCGGAGATCGCGCAGAGGAGGAAAAGGGTCGGGTTGAGGTGGCCCAGGATTGATTATCTCCACCCCTTATGTTCGAAATAGGTGGGCGACCCAAGCCTAAGCCTGGTAAGCCGCAGCTCTCGGGTTGCGGCTTACTCGGTAGTAGTCCCTAAGTCAGGCGCCACGTGCTCTGCGATGGCTGAGGGACACGACGTTGTCGGCATACGAATTCGGTGAGCTGAGCAACAAGAGCGAGGAGAGCAAGTCCGGCGTCAACCGAAGTTCCCGAGCGATTGCTGGAAGTGGCATCCCGAAGTGTTCATGAAGTAGCGAGAGGCTATCCGTCAGCATTTCGGGCACTTCAGCTGGCACTAGGTGGTCTTCATTTTCTTGGATGGCTTCACCGTGGCGCTTCAAGCCGATGTAACCGGATCGAGCTTGTTGTTCCGTGAAAATCCCCAGTTGCCGGCCTCTGTAGATCAGCGCTGCCTTGGAAACACCCCAGCGCAACTTCAATTGAGATAACCCCTGCCAATTGAGGCGGCTGCCACGTATTGCTATTCGGCACTCCGCAGCAAATGTTGTGCGGGGAAGAAGGAGGGCGCTGGCGAACCGATTGGCTTGTGACTCAGTCAGGCGATCACCCGTCAAAACGCCTACATGCAGCGCGAAATGACCGAGTTCATGAGCTACGCCGAACCGCTGGCGACATCCAGAGCGATTGTCGGTATTTAGTGCGATGAGGGGGCGGCCTGTAGCAAACGATATCGCGTCGATGTCAGGAGCAAGCCCTTGCACACGCATGACGACGGCTCCGGCGTTCTCGGCAACTCGGGTCATGCTGCTCAGGGGGCCACCGCCCAACCCAAAGTAATCTCGAAACCGCGCCGCAGCAGTCTCGATCGCTTCCGCGGTCTCGGGCTCACTAGACTCGATGGAGTATGCCGGTAGCTCTAGATGCTTCTCCAGCACCCCAACCAATTGATTGAGAATTTCGCCGCGAGCGCGTGCACTTTGTCGAAGCGTAACCTTGGTCGTGAGGTGGCTGCGGAAGTGGCATTGTTCCTCTGAAATCAGTGGGCCGCCCGGCAAAAAGAAGAACTCGGGCATCACACGGAGCCGATCCGCCAGACTTTCGGCGAGCTGGTTGGAGATGCTTTCGCCGCCGTTCTCTAGCCGGCTCAGGAACTGCTTAGAAATATTGGCCGACTCCCCCAGCTCGGCCAACGAAAGATTATTGAACTGGCGGATGAGGCGCAGGTTTGCCCCGTTGAATTGCGTCATGGCTCAAGATCAGAAGATTCCGAAGTGAGTTCGGGGGTTCGGTCAAGATCGGGCTTACGTGGTGCCACAGTAGGTTTGCGGACCTGTTCGACAGGTGCCTCCTGTTCGCTTTCCAAGTAGAGAACACGAGTCGTGTCCGAAACCCAGCGGCAAGCGACAGTGCCGAACTTGTCGAAGCCCAGGAATTCGACGTGGGGATCTTCCGCGCCGCTCAGCCCACGATCGATCACGAAACAGAAGCGGCTAGCGTCGGAGGGTGCGCTGAATTCCTGGAAGGCGCTCTGATACTCGTTGCACTCCGTCACAGCACGCTTTTTGGGGTTCATCGGGTCGTCGTTGCTAAATCGACATGGAATCCCGGAGATGGAGAACACCATGTCGTTATTCGGGTTGCTGACGCAAAGCCAACGCCACTTACTCGAGCCCCATTCCTTCAGGATGCGGTTCTTCTGGCGGTCGAAAGCTGTGCATCCACGGCCGTAACCGCTATCCGTGTCCCGGCTGAGATCATCAAGGGTGCTGTAGTACTCCTCCAGCAACCAGTCGGCGACTTTTTGAAGGATCTGAGCGGTTAGTTGCGGATGAATAAACCAAGGTGGTGGCAAGGCCATTTCGTGCAAATCCTGAAATTCGTCAACTAGGAGCAATGTTCGTGCATATTATTGGAAACGTCAACCAGCACGTGATGAGGGTTGTCGAACTTGGTCAGTTCGAGAGGTCAAACGTTCCGGGGCTACCCAGTAAACCCGGATGAGCAGGCCAGACAGGTCGAAGCAGCTCACGGCGGTATATGACCAAGCACCTCGCTGCCACGCATCCTTCGGACTTCAATGACAAATCGCGAAATATCGGGCACACAATGGTTGACGACCAGTTCTACTACGGGCTTTGTCGGATTGCCTCTCGTATTGGATTGCTCGTCGGCCTGACTGCTCCAAACACTCATTGCTCATTGCGGATGCCGTCCGGTTGCGTGTTGCAAGTCGTACGTCACGCGGAGCCTCGGGCTTGATCCATGATTGGATTACCCGCTGTGGCTGACGTTCTGAGAGGGGACTTCCTACAGCGCTGCCAACGACGCTGCGGCACAATCAACTTGCACCCGAAGTCTGGCCCGATCCGACCAAGCTGCCAGGCGTAAGCCAGCCGGCACGGAAAGTCAGGTGGAACCGACGACGGGTGCTCAATTCCAGACTCCACAGATCCGGTTCGCTGCACGTGTGATGTCCAGTCGTGTGACCTTAGTGCAAAACGCCAGCCACCTGCCCACCATCGCCAACGGAATTGGCCAAGCTCGCCAGGGACGCTGACCATGGTAGCCGACTGGCAGACATCGGCCATATCCGGCCGTTCGCGGAGCGACCGCTTGATGGTCTATGCCGGCATGCCTGCGTCTCTCAAGTAAACTACCATTGAGCGGCGACGCCGTACACGTTAGCCAAATGGTTAATCATGCCGGTGTCCGTCGCAGTGACCATATGTGAGAGAAAGCGGTCGGCCATCTTCAGGACTGTCTTGGTCAAATGCCCATGTGCTGTTCGGTTTTTTGCCCAATATATATCAGTCGGTATCGACGCTCCGTGGGCGAAGCAATGTCGTACGCGAAGGATCTCATCTAAACGTTGACGTGTCTGGATTGCGTTCAGGCCGCCGCGCGCCCAGTGCCAAGCATTCAAAGGATCGAAACCCGTATGTATCAATAGCAGGTTTCGAGAATTTTCGGCGTTAGGGGTGTTGAATTTCTTTACCTCCTTCAACGATATGGCGGATAGTAACGACAAGACTGCGCTCATACGTTGATGCAGAGGATCAGAAAGCAACCTCTGGGTTTCTCCAATGAGATTTTCAAGGTAGGCTTCCCAAGCAGCGACCAACATTGCCAATCCAGCATGAAGGCACATGTCTTTCTGGTCCAATTCGTAAGACTTCCCTCTCCCCGCATCCGAAGCTGCGACGAGCAGTCGCGCACGGTCCCGCGCCCTTCGAAAGGCCAGCGCGGAATTCGAGGACATTAGAGGCGCTCGACGAACAGATTGAGAGCTGTTTTATAGCGTGAGAGAGGATCCTTATTAATCTGGACTCGCTCGCCCGCTACGTCGTGCGGACCAGCTTTCAGCCGGTGGAGCGGGATGCCAATCGAGGCCGAAACGATCGACGCGCCATGGTAATCGGGAATAGTGACGACCTCACTGCTTGGTATGCTCGATGGGTAAGTGAAGATCGATCGTTTCTTTTTATAGATATTGTCAACAGTTCTCTTGATTGTCTTGCTCATGGCCTCAAATGCTTTGCTCGGCTTCCCATCGTAGAGCGTCTGCCTGTTGCTCACTAACGTGTGGATCTTTGGGATTGACACATTCTCCTCACGCGCCTTTTTTCCAAAACTAAGCTTTGCATACGCTGATATCGTGGAGTCACCAACTCCATACAGGAGCGCAATGACGTTTTCGATTCCACGACGGGAACTATCGTCAGCGGTGTACGGGATAACCAACGAATCTGAACCAGCTAATGCTAGCTGCGTATATATTGCAAAACTTGGGTTGCAGTCGATGATGAAAGTGGCATCGCGCGGTGATGACCTCTCGGCTAGCGCTACACACAAGTCCCGAATCCAATTTATTACTTTCGCCCATGCATCCTGTGGCAACTGCATCTGCGACGCCTGTCGAATCGGCTCGGAAAGCAGCTCTAGCAAGTTGTCACCGCACACAAGCGATAGGTTCTTCGGAATATTTTTGTTGTACGTGGATGGACTAACGACAAATTCCTCGACGGACTCAATCATCCGAAATGGAGAGTTGAGCCGCTCTTCCAAATACCCAGCCACCGAACAGCGAGGTGTGCGGCCAAGGAGTTCCGTCATAGGTTTCGGACTTGTTCGCTGTCCACCCAGAAGCGTTTCAGAAACATTGGCCTGAGGGCACAGATCAATAACGTACACGTCGTTCTCAGGGTGACGGTTCGCGTACTCATTTGCCGCGATAAAGCAGAGAAAGCTCTTGCCGACGCCGCCCTTGTTATTCCAGAACGAGTATGAGTTCAAAGCTGAATTCCATCGTGGGATTTTTGAATCATAGAGCTTGCTCGGCCCCACGTGAAGGCGTGGTGCGGCTGCTAGCTCATCTGGTTGGAATGGTCCCTTAGAACCGCTTTTCGCAACGACCGCTTCGGGTCGACAAGCGACCTTCTGTCGGATGGTCAATTGGCTGGCGACGGTGGTTCAGTTGTCCGGCGAGCTTGGTCAGCTGAATTGGTAGGGGTTGGTCAATGCATCGCGCTGATCGACGTCACGGGGTTCTGAGCTGCGCGTGGCCAGGTACAGCCCGACAAGGCCCACTGCTGTGCTGTCCATGATGCGCACTGCGTTGGCCAGTTCCGCATCGCTGCAGCTGAAGTTGCCGCGCCAGTAGGCCCGAGAGAGTGGGCTATCCATGTCGATATGCTCGTCCATGGCCGTCATGTTTCCGCAGCTTGGCCGTCGCGGATATCAGCGGCTGGATTTGTGTTCTGTAGGCGCTTGCAATCGCTGGGGTCGGGTATTGCCGCGCTCGGCCAAAAGAGTTGGGGAAGACGAACTGATGTCTTCTAATGCCTCACCGCTTCCCATGTTCGGGCACCTGCAACAAATCGGTGATGTCCACTCCCAATACTTGAGCTAGCCGCTCTAGGCCATCTATCGAGATGTTAGTGACGCAACGCTCGAGCTGAGACACGTATGTACGGTGAAACTCGGCAATCTCGGCCAACTGTTCTTGGCTCAACCCCTTAGCCTTGCGCAGGTGGCGAATGTTTGCCGCCACGCGCTTGCGGGCGTTTGGTAGCGATGGAAGAGGGGACTTGGACGACATGCGTCCAGCCTGACCATCTACCGGGTTACCTTCTACAGAATATAACTCTACCGCTAATAAACAGGTAATGTCGTTGTGTGCCGATGATTTGCAGCACTGTGTTACGCGAGGTGGCTGGCGTCTTGAGTGCAGATAGCGCGCAGTAATCGTTGCGAGCCGGGCGATCCAATACGCCTCCCCTACTGGCCTTCTAAATCTGCGTCGGTAGACCGCAGTTTTTCCTCATAACTGCTGCGCTCCCTGAAGTTACCAGGGTGCCATTTTTCTATTTCGGGGGCTGCATCAGGGAAAGGGCATCCACTCCGAAGACTTTCGCGAACGCCTCCAGGCGCTCGACGGAGATGTTGGTGACGCGGCGCTCGATCTGCGACACGTACGTAGGGTGGCACGGCACCAATTCACTGAGTTCTGCTTGCGTCAGCCCCATGGCATCGCGGCGGCGACGGACGTTCACCGCGATATGACCGAGAGGGCTCGACAGGGGTGCAGGCTTGCGCTTTGGCTTGGACTGGGAGGGCATAAGCCCAGCCTGTCCGTCTACCGTCTTGAATTCTACAGATTATTACTCTACTTTATATTACTCTACATAAAGGCGGCGCCCATGGTGCTGCTCAGTAGAGGCCGTGTCCGTGTGTGGACCGGCAAGCCAAGCAGGCCAACCCAGGGGAAAGCAAAGGATGAAGACACGCATGCTACGCAATGCCATTTCCATCGTTCTGCTCGCCGTCGCCACCGGCTCGACCGGGCTGGCGCTGGCCCAGGAAACCACGACAGACACAACTAGACCGGACCGAATCGCGACGACCGCTTCGCAAGTAAAAACCACCTTCGATCTGCCTGCAGGCAAGCTTGCCGCGGCTCTCGATGCGTTCGGTACGCAAAGCGGCCTGCAGTTGGACTATCCGCCCGAACTGGTCACGGGCCGGCAGGCGAGGGCCGTCCTCGGCCGCATGACTTGGCGCAAAGCGCTGACCCGCCTGCTCGAGGAGTCGGGCCTGGAATACGAAGTGCTGGACAGTCGGACTGTGGCCATCCGGCACCCGGTGGGGCAGGCGAGGGCAGCAGGTTCCACGGTCACTACGTTGGGCGCAACACATCCGGCACCCGCGGCCACGAGCTTGGAAAGCGTACAGGTCACGGGAACGCGCATTCGCGGCGGCAGTTCGCCGTCACCGGTCATCACGATCGGTAGCGAGCAAATTCAACAGGAAGGCTTCGCAGACCTCGGCGAGGTGATCCGCAGTGTGCCGCAGAACTTCTCTGGTGGGCAGAATCCGGGCGTGATCGGTGCTGCCAGCGGCGACAATCAAGATTTCACCGGCGGCTCCGCGCTGAACTTGCGAGGGCTGGGCGCCGATGCATCGTTGACGCTGCTCAACGGACGCCGCCTAGTCTATGACGGATTTACCCAGGCGGTGGATATCAGCGCCATCCCAGTAGACGCCGTGGAGCGCCTGGAAATTGTCCCGGACGGTGCATCGGCGATCTACGGCTCGGATGCGGTAGGTGGCGTGGCCAATGTGATCCTCAAGCGTGACTATGAGGGGGTGACCCTGGGGGCACGCTATGGAGGGGCGACCGACGGCGGGTTGGCGACGCGCGAATATACCGCAACCGCCGGCACCACTTGGGCGAGCGGCGGGATGATCGCAACGTTGAAGGATGCCGATGTCGATCCCCTTTACACGCGCCAGCGCAGCTATACCAGCTATCTGTTCGATCCCTATACGATCTATAACGGCAGCCATTTGCGCAGTGGCCTTGTCAGCGTCCATCAGTCATTCGGTGATGTGGCCGAATTGAGGCTTGACGCACTCAAGACGAAGCGTGACTTGACAGAATATGCCGCCTTTCAGACGGGTTCCTACTATCACTACCCACAGGCTACGTCGATTGGATTGGTCTCACCAAGTATCGAATTCTTTCTTCGAAATGACTGGTCCATCACTCTCGGCGGAACGTACGGCAAAGACAACAGTAACTATAAGGCCTATCTCGTGTCGGCAGCGGGAAGCAGCCTTGTTACTCATACCTGCTATTGCAATCAAAGTCGTTCCTGGGAGATCGGCGCCGAAGGCCCGCTGTTCCCGGTCGGAGGAGGAAATGCGCGCTTGGCCGTGGGAACAGGCGCGCGAATAAATGAATTCTTCGCTGTGCCGTACGTTTCCGGTAGCCCTTACGGTGGCGATGAACGTGCTCGGTTCGCATATGCCGAACTCAGTTTCCCGTTCGTCTCGCCATCCTCGGACATCGTGGGTGTCCATCGCCTGGAATTCAGTGCCGCCATGCGTGGCGAGGATTACGACAGCTTTGGCCGTGTGACCACACCGAAACTTGGGGTGATCTACGATCCCACTGCCGACTTCACGCTCAAGACCTCTTGGGGAAAGTCGTTCAAGGCACCGACGCTGTCGCAGCTCTATGAGGGCAAGTACGCCTATCTGTGGAGCACTTCCACAGTGGGCGGAAGCGGCAGCCCCGCCGATGCCACCGCATTGATGTCCTATGGCGGTAACGCCGACCTGCGCCCCGAGCGGGCGCGGACCTGGACGACTTCGCTCGCCTTTCATCCGGAAACCATGCCAAGGCTGGACGCCGAGCTGACCTGGTTCGACATCGACTATACCGATCGGGTGGTCATACCGATCAACTACCTGCAGGCGCTGAGCGACCCAGCCTTTGCGGAATTCGTCGACTACTCGCCGACGAGCGAGCAGATTGAGGAGCTTCTCGCGGTCTACAACAACTTCTACAACTATTCCGGTATGGCCTACGACCCGAATAAGGTGGAAGCGATCATCCACACCGAGCTCGTCAACGCGGCACAGCAGCGAATCAAGGGTCTCGATCTGTCGGGTTCGTACCGCTTCGATCTTGCTGGCGGTCAACTGACGATGCGCGGATCGGTCAGTTGGCTCGACAGTGCACAGACGACCAGCGCCGGCCAGCCTGAGCATGCGCTCGCCGGTACCGTATTCAATCCGGCCAGGCTCAATGGGCGTGTCGGTGCGGTGTGGGCGTCGGGGGGCTTCAGTGCGTCGGGCTTCGTTAACTACACCGGCGGCGTGACCAACCGCCTCCCGACGGTGACTGAGAAGGGCGCGTCGTTCACCACGCTGGACACCACGATCAACTACAACACCGGGCAGCGTGCTGGCGCCTTTTCGGGTATGACGTTCGAGCTGTCGGTACAGAACCTGCTGAATCGCGCACCTCCGCTTTATACCTCAGCGTTTGCGAACTACATACCGTACGACGCCACCAACTACACGGCGATTGGACGCTTCGTGAGCGTCTCGGTTTCCAAGCACTGGTAGAAAGAAAATCATGAACCTTTTTTACCAACCGGCCCTATGGGCGGTCGTGCGGGCACGTGGGTGTC
>Ga0157370_10005303_pt1 | contig 14483 bp, 16 predicted proteins | sample C35metaG_FD_113463 | JGI IMG/M metagenome (GOLD analysis project Ga0157370, IMG submission 113463) | Corn rhizosphere microbial communities from Kellogg Biological Station, Michigan, USA - C3-5 metaG | ecosystem: Host-associated > Plants > Roots > Rhizosphere > Soil | place: USA: Michigan...
CAGCGGCACCATGGCGATCAACGGGATCGCGGCGATGTCCTGGAACAGCAGGATCGCAAACGCCAGGCGACCGTGAGGACTGGTCAGCTCCTTGCGCTCGGCCAGGCTTTGCAGGCCAAACGCGGTGGAAGACAACGCCAGGCCAAGGCCGAGTACGATGGCGGTGTTCAAGGGTTGGCCGAAGACAAACAGCGCCAGCACGCCGATCACCGAACCCGTCAGCAGCACCTGCGCCAGTCCCACGCCAAACACTGATTTGCGCATCACCCACAAGCGGCGCGGTGACAATTCCAGGCCAATGATGAACAGCAGCAACACCACGCCCAGCTCGGAGATATGGCTGACGCTCTGCGGATTACCGATCAACCCCAGCACCGACGGCCCGATGATCACCCCGGCAAACAGATAACCCAGCACGGCCCCCAGTTGCAGGCGTTTGGCCAAGGGTACGGTGAGCACGGCCGCGAACAGAAAAACAACGGCGGCTTGTAAAAGGTTGCCTTCGTGGGGCATGACGAACTCCAGACACTCGATACGGCGGGGCGACAAGGATAAAGGCTGAGGCCTCAGGCGTCAGCCTGAACATGAAGCGTTTCAGCTTGCAGTGAAGGCCAGTTGAATCTGGTTACAGTTAGCATCAATTAGTTACATTCATAGGATAAGCTAATCAATCTGCCTGTTCCCCGAGTACGCATTATGGCCATCAACTTCGACCTCAACGATCTGCAAGCCTTTCGCGCCGTGGTCGAGCAGGGCAGTTTTCGCAAGGCCGCCGACACCGTGCGTATCTCCCAGCCGGCACTGAGCCGACGCATCGAAAAACTTGAGGACGCCCTCGGCGTACGCTTGTTCGAGCGCACCACGCGCAAGGTCAGCCTGACCCAGGCCGGGCGCGGTTTTATGCCGAGTGTCGAGCGCCTGCTCGATGATCTCGACATCGCGCTGCTGGGTATCAGCGAAGTCGCTTCGACCCGACTCGGCCATGTCACGGTCGCGTGTGTGCCGTCGGCGGCGTATTACTTTATGCCGCGAGTGATCGCCCGTTACCACCGGCAATTTCCCCGAATCAAAGTCAAAGTGCTGGATTCCAGCGCTCACGACGTGCTTGGCGCGGTGGTCAATGGCGAGGCGGATTTCGGCCTGAGTTTCATGGGCACACTGGAGGCCGAAGTCGAGTTCGAACCATTGGTGCAGGAAGAGTATGTGGTGGCCTGTCGTCGCGATCACCCGCTGGCGGGGCGCAGCAGCGTGACTTGGGATGAGTTCTATCAGCAGGATTACATTTCGCTGGACAAGACGTCCGGCAATCGCTTTTTGCTGGATCAGGCGCTGGTCGGTATTGTCCCGCAGCGGCCGAGTATCTGCCAAACCCGCCATGTGACGACGATGATCGGTCTGGTGGAGGCGGGGTTGGGCGTGGCGGCGGTGCCGTTGATGGCGATGCCGGCGGCCGATCACCCGATTCTGACACGGGTGCCGCTGACCAATCCTCAGGTGATGCGCAGTGTCGGTTTGATCAAGCGCCGGGGTCGAACCCTGACCCCGGCGGCGTTGGAACTGGAACGGTTGGTGGTGGAGATGAAAGTCCAGCCGTCCGCGGTCAGCGGCTGACCGAATCCAGCCCGGTGGCCTTCACGTCCGACTGAGCGGCCGAGGAAGCCAGGTATTCAAGCAGCGCCTTGGCTTGCTCCCGGTGCTGCGCGCCTACCGGAATGCCAGCCGCAAAACGCGTCACCGACTGCACCGACTCCGGAATTTTCGCCACAAAACTCACCCCCGGCACAGGCAGCAGTTCGCTGACTTGCTGAAAGCCCAGTTGGTAATCGCCGGTGGCAACCACCGAACCGACCGGGATTTTTGCAATCATCTTCGACTTGGGCTTGAGTTGATCCTCGATGCCCAGGCGCTTGAACAGTTGCTCCTCGATGTACACGCCGCTGGCGCTGTCGGAATAGGCCACGGACTTCGCGTCGAGCAAGGTCTTTTTCAGCCCGTCGACGGAGCTGATGTCCGGCTTCGGCGCGCCTTCGCGCACCACCAGGCCGATTCGTGAATCCGCCAGTTCAACCCGGGACGCCGGGTCGACTTTGCCTTGCTTGATCAAGTCGTCCAGGGCGTAGCCCACCATGATCACCACATCGGCCTGCTCGCCACGCGCGAGCCGATTGGGGATCGCTTCCGGTGCCTTGCCCATCGAAGGGCCGAGGGCGGTGTCCAGTGTGTTGCCTGTGGAGGCAGCGAATTTCGGGCCGAGGATTTTATAGGCGGCGGTAAACCCGCCGGAAGTCATCACATGGATCTCTTCGGCCTGGGCGATGGTGCTCAGCCCGAGGCTGGCCAGCAACGTCAGGGCAACAAAATTGAATAGTTTCTTCATGATCATGTGTTCTCAAAGGGTTCAGGACATCGCCGGTTGCAGGCGACCGGTCGAGCGGCGATAGAGATACAGCGTCGCGCACAACGCACAGAGCGCGGCGAAACTCATCCAGTAACCGGGCGCGGCCTTGTCGCCGGTGTACTGAATCAGGAAGGTCGACATCGCCGGGGTGAAACCACCAAACACCGCGGTGGCCAGGCTGTACGCCAGGGAGAACCCCGCGACCCTGACCTCGACCGGCATGATTTCCGTGAGCGCCGCAATCATCGCGCCGTTGTACAAGCCATAAATGAACGACAGCCACAGCAATACCAGCAGCATGTGCATGAAGCTCGGCGCGTTGACCAGAAAGGTCAGCGCCGGATACGCGGTGGCGAGGGTCAACAACGCCATGGCGATCAGCACCGGACGACGACCGATCCGGTCGGACAATGCACCGCCAATCGGCAACCAGAAGAAGTTCGAAACCCCCACCAGCAAGGTCACCAGCAACGCATCGGACGTGCTCAGGTGCAGTACGGTTTTGCCAAATGTTGGTGCGTACACGGTGATCAGGTAGAAGGCGGTGGTGGTCAGCGCGACCATCATCATGCCGGCGAAGACGATCACCCAGTTCTGCGCCAGTGTGCGGAACACATCGCCCATGCTCGGACGGTGTTTACGCGCGGCGAACTCTTCGGTTTCTTCCAGGTTACGGCGCAGGAAGAAAATGAACGGCACGATCATGCAACCCACGAAAAACGGAATTCGCCAGCCCCAATCGGCAATCATTGCCGGCGCCATCCACTGGTTCAGTCCATACCCCAGCCCGGCGGCGACAATGATCGCCACTTGCTGGCTGGCCGATTGCCAACTGGTGAAGAAGCCCTTGTTGCCGGGCGTGGCGATCTCTGAGAGGTACACGGAGACTCCGCCCATTTCCGCTCCGGCGGAGAAGCCTTGTAGCAGTCGGCCGATCAGCACGATGGCAGGAGCGAACAGTCCGATGGTTTCGTAACCGGGTACCAGCACAATCAAGATCGTGCCGCTGGCCATAATCGACAGCGTGACAATCAAACCTTTGCGCCGGCCCACATCATCAATGTAAGCGCCCAGCACTACGGCACCCAACGGGCGCATCAGGAAGCCTGCGCCAAACACTGCAAAGGTCATCATCAGCGAGGCGAATTCGCTGCTGGCCGGGAAGAACACGGCGGCAATCTGCGTGGCGTAGAAACCGAAAAGGAAGAAATCGAATTGTTCGAGAAAGTTGCCCGAGGTGACCCGGAAAATCGCACTGGCGCGGGAGCGCCCGGAAGGGATTGATGTTGTCATTGATCTGTACTCCACCGCTCTTATGACGTGCATTGCCTGGACGCAATGCACGGTTCTTATTGGGGCGAATGGTGGATCAGGGACATCGATATGATAAGTGCATTGTTGACATGCATTAATGCGTGAAACGGATCAATGCTAAGCGCAGTAGGTGGCTAGCCGTTGCCGAACCTACGCTCGACTTCGACGTGGCTAATATTTTTTCGAATGATCGAGCTTCTGGGCGGTCCCACTTCAGCTACCAAGAATTTACTGGAGGTTCATCAATGAACAACAAGACCCTTATCGCCAGCCTAGCCCTCGTTGCAGGCCTGGCCGGTATCGCCCCGATCGTTCAAGCGGATGACCCACCACAAAAAACCGTTCAGCCCGGCGTTAACAATTCCCGCAAGCTAGTGGTCGGCGACCGTGCCCCGGACATTTATCAACGCAGCGAAAAAGCCCTGGGCAATTGGAAACAGAAGGGCCTCAAGGCCCCGAAAGACCAGGCGCAATGGGTGCAGATCAATGACAAGTACATGATGGTGATGATTACCAACGGGACGATTGTCGATATCACGCCAGTGGAGCGATAGGCCGAAGAAGCTATTCGCTGTGCGCACGCGTCAGGCTTTCGGTGCCCAACCGATACTGATTATTCCCACTGCGTTTAGCCTCATACATCGCCAGGTCGGCGATGTGAATCAGCCGGTCCATGCTCGGCGCGTGGTCCGGGAACATCGCGACGCCAAGGCTGGTGCCGATGTGGCGTTGGTCATTGCCGATGGTGATGGGCGGTGACAGTTCGACGAAGATTTTCTGGCAGATGTTGCGCGCTTCATCCTGCAGGCTGATGCCCGGGGGCATCCCCTGCAGGATCACCACGAACTCGTCGCCACCGATCCGCGCGACAGTGTCGGTCGAGCGCAGGATTTTCTTCAGGCGTGTGGCGGTCGTGATCAGCACCCGGTCGCCCGCGGCATGGCCGTAGTGGTCGTTGATGGCCTTGAAACCATTGAGGTCGACGAACACCAGCGCCACCCTGGTCGCGCTGATACGCGCCTGTTCCAGTGCCTCGGACAAGCGTTCCTCAAGCACCAGGCGGTTGGGCAGTCCGGTCAGCGGATCGTAATGGGCCAAATGTTGCAGGTAGCTGGCCGAGGCTTTTTCCTCGGTGATGTCGCGCACAACCCCCATCATCTTGACGGTGGCGTCATGGTCGTTCTTGACCACGTTACCGGTCTCGCGCAACCAGCGGATAGTGCCGTCGGGCCAGACCACGCGGTATTCCTCGTCATGGTTTTCACCGGTTTGCAGGCAACGCAGTTCCCCGGCCCGCACCTGAGCCCGGTCATCGGGGTGTACGCAGGCACAAAATAGCGCGTAGGAGGGCGTCACCTCGCCAATCTTGAAGCCGAACATGCCGTAGATGGCGTCCGACCAGTAGAGCTTGTCGGTGTCGACATCCCAGTCCCAGGTGCCGATGCGGGCGAAATACTGGCTGCGCTTGAAGCGTTCGGCATCACCGTCCTGGCGCAGGGTCTGGCGCTCGGACAGGCTGGCGATCAATGCGCGTTGCTCGGCCAGCTGCCTTTGCAGCGAGCGCTCGCGACAGATCAACACGACGATCAGGGCAATCATCACCGAGCCGATGGCGGCGCTGGTCCAGACGAAACTCATTAAGGCGTTGCCATCGTTGTGTATTAACCATGAAGGGAGATGCCCAATAGATTAGTTCAGACGCGCGCCAAGTAGCAGTCGCTTTCTCTTCAGCGGACGCTAGACCAGGGCAACCAGACGGTGGGCCAGGGCATCTTCGTCGATTGCTACAAGCGACCCTACAGTTCGGCGGACGGCAAGATCCAGCCGACCAGTCAACGGTTTGCGACCAGCCAGGAGGCCAAGGAAGAAAAAAAGGTCGAGGCGCAGGTGCCTGAACCGGACACGGGTGCTTGAACAGTTGCCAGCCGGATGATTTTCTGGGAAAACCACGTCCCTCGAAAACCGCCCACAGATAAAACATTGTCATGACTGAAGAACTGCAAATCATCGACCTCGAACCGGGCGATGGCAAAGCCGCCGTCAAAGGCGCGCTGATCACCACCCAATACCGCGGCTGGCTGGAAGACGGCACTGAATTTGACTCTTCCTACAGCCGCGGCAAGCCGTTCCAGTGTGTGATCGGCACCGGAAGGGTTATCAAAGGGTGGGATCAAGGGATCATGGGGATGCAAGTCGGCGGCAAGCGCAAGCTGCTGGTGCCCGCGCATCTGGCCTATGGCGAGCGAACGATGGGCGCGATTCCGCCGAATTCGAATCTGATTTTCGAGATTGAATTGCTGGAAGTGCTGACGCGTGATGATTGAGTGTGTGGTTTTAGTGACGGGGCATGCCGTAATTCCGCATCACCCCGTGGTGCGGGGTAGCGATGCCTAACCTGACAGCGGATTCGATTTAAGCAAAACTCTACTCCCGCACACCGATGAACAGCTCCAGTTCTGTCGGTAGCTGTTGATTGAGAACTGCAGCTATTTTTCGGGTTTGCTCGTCGGTCAGGTGCGTTTCGCCGTCCGCTGCTTCATCAAGACTTTTCCAGCTGAACACATCCAATATTGCGCTTTCACGCTCAGGTCGAACGGTGTGGTCGAACTTCAGGAAGTCACCCGCTTCATCACCTTTCAAAAACCCGCTTATCCATAAAAACATAAAGATCCCTCAATTGATTTCTAAGCGATGCGGACGCTATATCAATAGGGACTGGATAGATGTAGGACGGGTCTGAAACGTGGGCCGTTTTTTCAAATGGCCTTACTAGCCAACGCTTGTTGAAAAGTTTCCCGATACGCATACAAGCCCGGTGTTCCCCCGGTCATGACAAACAACACATTGTCCCCGGAACGAAAATGCCCTTGTCGGATATCGGCCAACAACCCGGCGAAGGCTTTTCCGGAATACACCGGGTCGATCAACAACCCTTCGGCGCGAGCCATCAGGCGTACGGCTTCTTGCATGGCCGATGTAGGCAAACCATATCCGTCGCCCAGCTGACTGCCGTCAATGTTGATTGCTTCAGCCGTCACAACGGCGTCGCTGCCCATCAACGCCAAGGCGTCTTGGGTCAATTTCAGGGTTCTGGCCGCTGACGTGTCGCGATCGGATAGCACTGAGTACGACTTGACGATTGAAGTGCCGCGACCCAGCAGCTCAAAGCCTGCTGCCAACCCCGCATGGGTGCCGGCGCTGCCGTTGGGCACCACGACCTGGTTGAACGTCAGGCCGAGTTCGGTTTCCTGCTGCGCGATTTCCGCCGCGCAGCGTGCATAACCGAGACTGCCCAGCGGCGTCGAGCCGCCCGTGGGTATGACCAGCACTTTGCGTCCCGAGTCGCGAAGTTGTGCGGCGCGAATGTCGGCTTGAGCGAGCGAATCGCTACCCTTGGCGAGCACGCGGATGTCTGCTCCGAACAATTGATCGAGCAGGACGTTGCCGTTCAGCTCGTAGTCCGCTTCGTCTTTGGGCACCGCGCGGGTCAGTATCAACTCGCAGGCAAGGCCCAGGCGGGCGCACACAGCAGCGGTCAGGCGCGCATGGTTGGATTGCAGGCCGCCGACGGTAATGACCGTGTCGACGCCGGCCTCATGCGCGGCGCCAATGTGAAATTCAAGTTTGCGCAGTTTGTTGCCGCCACCGCCGATCAGCATGTGATCGTCACGCTTGAGATACAGGCCAATGCCCCGCGACTTCAAATCCAGCCATTGCTCCAGGCGTTCAGCCCTCTGAATCGGCGTAGGACCTTGCAACAGGTCGACCCGCGCAAAAGAACTCAGTGACTTGTCCAGTAGGGTTTGCATCAATGGCGCCTCGTTGTTCACTTTATTAAAGTGACTCTAGGGAGAAAGCCTCGGGTGATAAACGCATCGCCGGTTATTACTCCTTTAACCTGATGTATTTAATGCAAGGCAGGGACATGAGCAAACTCAGGCAAATGGAAGTCTTCGTCGCCGTGGTCGAGGCGGGCAGTTTTGCCGATGCCGCCGACGAGGTGGGCATGTCCGCCGTCATGGTCGGACGGCACATCCAGAGCCTGGAGAAAACCCTCAATACCAAGCTGATCCAGCGCACCACCCGGCGCCAGTCGATCACCGGGGAAGGGCGATTGTTCTATGAGGAAGCCAAGCTGGCGCTGGAGCAGGTGAAGTACGCGTTCAGCCGGGTCGAAGCCTCAAACCCCGAGCCCAGCGGCCTGTTGCGAATCACCGCACCCATGACCCTCGGCGTGTCTTTGGTCGGCCCGTTGGTGGCCGAGTTCATGCAGCATTATCCGCAGATCCAGGTCGAGCTGATTCTGAGCAACGAAGTGGTGGACCTGTACGAGACGTCGTTTGACCTCGCTTTCAGGATCTCCGAGCTGATCGGCGTCAATCTGCTGGCCAAGCCCTTGCCGTCGTATCGAATGGTGATCTGCGCATCGCCCCGGTATCTGCGCAAATGGCAGGAGCCGCAGACGCCTGAAGACCTGCACCGACACAGAATCCTCACTCACACTTCCTGGAACAACCGCTTCGCCTGGCCGCTGAGAAACGGCGTCAGCGAAGTGCCGTGGCCGGAGCGGGCGGTGCTCAAAAGCAATGACGGCCAAGTGTTGTTGCAGGCGGCCGTGGCCGGAGAGGGGATTTTGATGCAGCCCGATTTTCTGGTGTCGGCGGCCTTGGCCAATGGCGAGCTCGTGCGGATCATGGAGGACTATGTTCCGCCGCCCAAACCGGTGCAGATGGTGTACCCGCGTTCAAGGAAGTCGCTGCCCAAGTTGAAGGCGTTTGTCGATTTCGTTGCGGATCGACTGGCGTAAAGGGCGCAGCCACTTTTGGATATTCGTCTTGCCAGTTCGATCAGGATCAGTGACTATGCGCGCCAGATAGGGGTAGGGGGTATAGGTATGTCGCACATTCACGAACACAAAGATGATTTGCTCAACCGGGTGCGACGCATCTCAGGCCAGGTCCAGGCGGTGGAAAAGGCGCTTGAGTCCGACGCTGATTGCGCCAAGACCTTGCACTTGGTCGCCGCCATACGTGGCGCGGTCAACGGTTTGATGGATCAGTTCATCGACGCCCACGCCCGTGAACACGTGGCCCGTCCAGGCCTGAGCGACGAAGAGCGCGCCGAAGGCCTGGAAGAGTTACTGCAAGCTATCCGTCGTTACTCGAAATAAGGCCTGAAAAGACATGACACCGTTACCGCAGGCTTCGAATTTTGCCCACGACCACATGTTCCTGGGCGCTTCCCATGATGAAAACGCCCGCCGCACCTGGTGGGTGGTGGCGCTGACCTTCGTCATGATGATCGGCGAGATTGCCGCCGGTTACCTCACAGGTTCCATGGCGTTGCTGGCCGATGGTTTCCACATGGCGACCCATGTCGTTGCCTTGGGCATCGCGGCGGCGGCCTATGGTTTCGCCCGTCGGCATGCCAGCAACGCCCGCTACAGTTTTGGCACCGGCAAGGTCGGTGATCTGGCCGGTTTTGCTTCGGCCATGGTGCTGGGGCTGGTTTCGTTAGGCATTGCCGTGGAGTCCGTCCTGCGGCTGTTCCAGCCAACCACCGTAGCCTTTACAGAGGCGACGGTGATTGCCGTGGTCGGTCTGGCGGTGAACATTGCCAGTGCCTTTCTCTTGATGGGCCATCATGGGCATCACGGCCATGATCATGGTCATAGCCACGATCACGACCACGGCCATCATCACGACAACAACCTGCGCTCGGCCTACGTCCACGTGCTGGCCGATGCCTTGACCTCGGTGCTTGCGATCGCGGCGTTGCTGGCCGGCCGTTACCTGGGCTGGGTCTGGCTCGACCCGGCGATGGGCATCGTCGGTGCCATTGTCATTGCCAAATGGGCCTATGGCCTGATGCGCGACAGTGCGGCGGTGTTGCTCGACACCACCGATGAGCCAGTGGCTGCGGAGATTCGTGAGTTGCTGGCGACGGATGACGTGCGCATCAGCGACCTCCACGTCTGGCAGGTCGGGCCTGATGCGCGGGCGGCGATTGTCAGTGTCGTGGCCAGTGCGCCGGTCAGTGCCGACACCATTCGCGAACGTCTGGCGCCGGTTCATGAGTTGTCTCACCTGACGGTGGAGTTTCGCAACGCTTGACGCAGTGTGCGGGGCCGTCGTTGAAATGCGGCAGGCGGCTGTTGAGGGAAGGGCGGTAGTGCCAGCTCAGGTAATCCCAATCGGGTCGATGGGCCAGGACCTCCTTCAGCGTCGCTTCGGCGATCTTCAACGCCAGCACCTGCCCCGGACAGTGATGACGCCCCGCGCCAAAGGTAAAACTGCGGCGTTGCGGGCGATCGAGGATAAACGCGTCGGGACGCTCATTGAGCTGCGGATCACGATTGGCCGACGCCAGCAGCACCAGAATCACATCGCCTGAATCGAGGCGGACACCGTCAATCTCACACGGCGCGACGACGAACCGCCGGGTGTTCTGCACTGACGGATCAAAGCGCTGAACTTCTGCGATCAACTGGTCAACGCGCACCGATTCGCTGCGCAACGACGGGTTTCGAATCAACGCCAACAGCGCATTGCCGATCAGTCCGGTGGTGGCCTCATACGTCTGGGAAAACAACCCGATCAGGTTGGCCATCAGCGTTTCATGGTCAACGGCGAAACGCTGACGAATCCCGGCGAGCAGTGTGCTTTTGTTGTCTGGGTCCTCCAGCAGCTCAATAAAATAGCCTCGCAATTGCTCTGCCGCTCCCTGCGCGGCCTGCAGTTGCGCCTGATCACTGAGCGGAGACAGGCACGAGACGAAATCCGCCGTCAGCTCGCTGATCGCCCGCCCTTGGGCCGGTGCGAACCCCAGCAACGCCGCCACCACACAGACCGGCCCGCGGAACATGGCGTTGTACAACCCCGCAGCGTCCGGCGTGATCAGCCGCGCGCTCACCAGCGTCTCGACTTCGCTGACATCAATCAGCGCCAGCCCCGGCTCGATCGCCGACCTCGGACAGCGCTGGCGTTCGCCCTCGTTCATGCGCATCAATTGCGCAAACACCTGGCCGGCCATGCCGCCAACGATCGCCTTGGGCACTGGCTCGTGGGGCGGTCGCACATGGCAATCGGGATGCGCCAGCACGGCAGCGACAGCGCGGGCACTGCTCGCCACCCACAGTTTCAGCCCCTGATGAAAAACCAGCCCGCCCTCGGCGCGCAGTTGCGCGTAGTAGGGATAAGGATCGACATGAGTTGCAGCGATGATCGGGTCCATGGGTCGCAGCCTTGTTCGTGGTGGGGAAAGTGTTGCTACTATCTCCAGTCCGAAAAGGCCTTGATTCGTTCGGGAGCGAAATATGAACGTTGAACACCACGATATCGGCGTCTCGCAGGTGGCGGCGGCCATTGCAGAGCCTGCCCGAACGAAAATCCTCTGTTCGCTGATGGACGGCCACGCCCGTACCAGCACCGAGCTCGCAGCGGTTGCTGAAGTCAGTGCCTCCACTGCCAGCGCGCATTTGGCCAAGCTCAAGGAACTGGCACTGGTGCGGTTGCACGTGCAGGGCCGCCATCGTTACTACAGCCTCGCGGACAAGCGCGTCGCACAGGCGCTGGAAGCGCTGATGGTGATCGGCCGGAACAGTGCGCCAGCCTTCAGCTCACGGACGCCGGACCGGCTGCAATTCGCTCGCACCTGTTACGACCACATGGCTGGCACGCTCGCGGTGTTGCTGCATGACCGGATGATCGAAGCCGGTTGGTTGCTGGAAACCGACGAGCAGGTTTATCAGCTCAGCGCCAGTGGTGAGGCCCTGTTTGCCGGGTTGGGCATTGAGGTCAAGGACCTGAATACGCTGCGCCGCCGCTTCGCCTGCCCGTGCCTGGACTGGAGCATGCGCCGCCCGCATCTGGGCGGCTCATTGGGCGCGGCGTTGTTGCAAACCGCGATCAAGCGCAAATGGCTGACCCAGGATCTGGACAGTCGGGCACTGGCGTTGACGGCGGTTGGGCGCAAGGAGCTCGGCAGCCGCTTCGCCGTTGAGTTGCCGACACAAGTCGCGATCTCGCGTCCCACACGTGCCGAGTCCCGCCGCCGTGCGAGTGCCAGTCCGACGACTTAGCGGCTGGCCGAGGCCAGGAGCACGCCAAAACCGGCAAAGGTCACCCCTGAGACTTTGGCGGCCAGCCACGCGCCTTTCGGGCTCGACAACCAACCTTTCACGGCATTGGCGAGCAGCGCATAACTGCCATGCACCAGGATCACCAGCACCGCGTAAGAGGCGACCAGTTTGAAAAACTGGCTGGTGAAGTGCGCCGAGGTGTCGATGAATTGCGGGAACACCGCGAGGAAGAAAAACACCGCCTTGGGGTTCAGGAACTGGATCGATGCCGCTTCCAGAAAGCGATAGCCGGGACTTGAGGGCCGGGTTTGCAGCAACGAGTTGAAACGGTCCGAGCGCCAGCTCTTGAACCCCAGGTACAACAAATACGCGGCTCCTGCGTATTTCAATACGGTAAAAGCATGGGCCGAGGCGCTGAGGATCAGGCCGACACTGGTGGCGCTGATGGCGGCGACGATGAACGCCCCCGAGGCGATGCCGAAAATCCCCGGCAACGCCCCGGTCCAGCCGTGTCTGGCCGCATTGGACAGGGTCAGCAATACGCCAGGCCCGGGGCTCAGAATGGTCAGCGTGGCGAAAAGCAAAAACAGTCCGTAGTTGTTCATGGCGTGCTCCGTCAGATGGCGCTGGCTGCGTGCGGGCAGATTGGCGTGGCGCAATGCGCGTGACAAACGCTTTAATTTCGGCGCATAGGTGACTAAATTAGACGCATGAAAAATCAACTACCGCCGCTCAATGCGGTTCGCGCCTTTGCTGTCGCTGCTCGTCATCAGAGCTTCGCCCTGGCGGCCGAAGAGCTGCATGTCAGCCACAGTGCGGTCAGCCGACACATCAAGTTGCTTGAAGAACATCTGGGCGTGTTGCTGTTTGAGCGACGCATCCGGCAATCGCTGCTGACGCCGGCCGGCCAGCGTTTCTACGGGCAGGTGAGCGCCGGGTTGGCGCAGATTGCCGACGCTGCCGCCGAACTCAAGCGACATGCCGCGCTGCCGGTGGTGAAGATCAATGTCCGCCCGTCCTTTGCCCAGTTGTGGCTGGAGCCCAGGCTGGCGGACTTCATGGCGCAATACCCGGGCATCACGCCGCAGGTGATGACCCAGACCCAGGCCCCCGATCATGCCCGAGACGGGTTTGATGTCGTCATTCGCCGTGGTCGCGACGACTGGGCGCCAGCGATTGAAGCGCGTCCTCTGTTTGAAGACGATCTGCTGCTGGTCGCGGCACCCTCGCTGATCGAACAGCAGCCGCTGGAAGACCTCGCGGGGCTGGACCGGCACACGCTGCTGACCGCCAAGGCGCGCCGCGAAGACTGGCACAACTGGGCCATGCACTTTGGCCAACGTCAGTCAGCCGTTCAGGTCACCCGTCAATTCGATCACATGCACCTTGTGCTGCAGGCTGCCGTCGAGGGGCAGGGCATCGCCTTGTGCCCGACCTCGTTACTTGGCACGCACCTGTGCAGTGGACGCCTGATCTGTCCGTTACCCGAATTACGCATGCCGCTGCCGCGCTATTACTACGGTGTGTCGGCGGATGTGACAGCGTCTACGCGGGTATTTGTGGAGTGGTTGTTTGCCCGGATTGCTCAGGATGAGCATCAGGCGACCAAGGGTGCGTTCTCGACTTGAACCACGGGCATCGACGCGATACTGTGTATCCATCCAGTATAAGGCGAGCCCCATGGAACTCATCGACAAGCTCAGCATTCTCGCCGACGCCGCCAAGTACGACGCGTCGTGCGCCAGCAGCGGTGCGCCCAAGCGCAGTTCCGAGGGCAAGAGCGGACTGGGCTCGACCAACGGCATGGGCATTTGCCACAGTTATACGCCGGATGGACGCTGCGTTTCGCTGCTGAAGATTCTGCTGACCAACTTCTGCCTGTACGACTGCCAATATTGCGTGAATCGCCGTTCCAGCGATGTGCCACGCGCACGCTTCACGCCGGAAGAAGTGGTGACGCTGACCCTGGATTTCTACCGGCGCAACTGCGTCAGCGGGCTGTTTCTCAGCTCCGGGATCATTCGTTCGGCGGACTACACCATGGAGCAACTGATCCGTGTGGCCAAGCTGCTGCGCGAAGAGCATGAGTTCCGCGGTTACATCCATCTCAAGACCATTCCCGAAGCCGATCCAGCGCTGATCGAGGAGGCGGGGCGCTACGCCGACCGCTTGAGCGTGAACATTGAATTGCCCACCGACGCCAGCCTGCAAACCCTGGCCCCGGAGAAACAGCTGGGCTCGATCAAGCAAGCGATGCAGACCATCTACACCGGCGTACAAACCGTGCTCAACGAACCGCGCGCGCCGAAATTTGCCCCCGCCGGGCAGAGCACGCAAATGATCGTCGGCGCCGATGACACCGATGACAGCACCATTCTCCACAGCGCCCAGGCGCTGTATGGCAACTTCCGTTTGCGTCGGGTCTATTACTCGGCGTTCAGTCCTATCCCCAACAGCCCGAAAAGCGTGCCGTTGGCTGCGCCGCCCTTGATGCGTGAACACCGTTTGTATCAAGCGGATTTCCTCTTGCGCAGCTACGGCTTCACCGCAGGCGAGCTGTTCAAGGGCCCCGGGCACCTGGCGCTCGACATTGACCCGAAGCTGGCGTGGGCACTGGAGAATCGCGACGTCTTCCCGCTGGACCTCAACCACGCCGAGGCATCGTTGATCGCGCGCATTCCCGGCATAGGC
>Ga0157370_10005304_pt1 | contig 14481 bp, 12 predicted proteins | sample C35metaG_FD_113463 | JGI IMG/M metagenome (GOLD analysis project Ga0157370, IMG submission 113463) | Corn rhizosphere microbial communities from Kellogg Biological Station, Michigan, USA - C3-5 metaG | ecosystem: Host-associated > Plants > Roots > Rhizosphere > Soil | place: USA: Michigan...
CCTGCCGACCGTCGAGGAGTACATGGAATACGCGGGCAAGATCGACAGCATGGCGGCCGATGTCTACCGCTACCTGTCCTTCGACCAGATCGCCGAGTTCCGTGAAGTCGCTGCGAACGCCAACATTCCGGTCGTTCAAGCCTAACGCTGCAACGCCATAGAAAACGCCGCCCTTCGTGAGAGGGGCGGCGTTTTTTTATGCCTTACTCTTTCTGCCCAATCATGAGATTGAGCGACTGCCCGCATCCTGCGTTTACAGATACCAGCGATATTCCCGCGCGCTGATCTCCTGCATGAACGCCAGATGGTCCTGACGTTTGTTCTCGCAATAAACATTCACGAACTCAGCCCCCAGACCTTCACGCAATTGCGGTTGATGCTGCATTGCGCGCACGGCTTCGAGCATTTCCTTTGGAAAGTCGACGCCACTGTTGCGGTCTTCGTTCAACGGCAAGATCGGTTCTTTGCCCGCGTCCAGTCCGTGTTCCAGGCCCACCAGAATCGCCGCCAATACCAGATATGGATTGGCATCGGCGCCTGCCAGACGATGTTCGATGCGCAGGTTCTTCGAGTCCGACTCAGGGATGCGCAGGCACGCATCGCGATCTTCAAAACCCCAGCTCGCTTGGGTGGCGATGTTGGTCGTGCCGCCCAAGCGTCGATAGGCATTCTGGTTCGGGGCGAAAACCGGCATGCAATGCGGCAGCAGTTCCAGGCAACCGGCCACGGCGTGACGCAACGATCGCTGTTCATTGGCCGCCAGAATGTTATTGCCAGCCGCATCGTAAAGGCTGACATGTACGTGCATGCCGCTACCCGGGTGCTGCAAGTAAGGTTTGGCCATGAAACTGGCGCGATAGCCGTGCTTGAGGGCAACACCGCGGCTGCTGCGGCAAAACAGGGCGGCCCAGTCCGCCGCGCGCAAGCCGTCGTCCAGGTGACCGAAATTGATCTCGAACTGCCCCGGCCCGAGCTCGGCGGTAATCACCGTGCTGTCGATGCCCTGGGCACGCGATGCCTCGACCATTTCATCGAGTACCGGGCAAAACGTGACAGCCGCTCGATGTGCATATTGGGTTGATCGTCGGCATCGTCTGTCAGCCCGTCGCGGGGAAACTGCGGTAGCCCGTCGCGCAGCTTTTTATCGAACAGGTAGAACTCCAGCTCAAATGCCACGACTGGATGAATGCCTTTACCGGCGAGGCGGTCCAGAACCTGGGCCAATACCTGGCGCGGTTCGAACACGATGGGGTTATCCGTGCCGTCCGAGGTAATCAGCATTTGCCCCAGCGGTTGGCCTTCCCAGGTCACAGGCTTGAGTGTGCCGGGTACCAGGCGACGCAGCGCATCGGGATCGCCGTCGTTGAAGCAGTAATCGCCGATCTTGAACAATCCGCCTTGCACGCCCAGCAGCACACAGTTCTGCGGCAGTTTCAGCGCGCTGCCGGCCGCCACCTTTTCCAGCATGTCCACAGGATAACGCTTGCCGTAGAAATGCCCTGGAATATCCAGGGAAATCAGGTCGACATAGCGCACCTCAGGATAGCGTTGGCGAAAGGCGCGCACCTCGGCCAACAGGTCAGAGCAGGTAGCATCCATCATTGTGGGTCCTTGTCTTTTCATCAGGTGTAAACCCAAAGCACTCGCGTGAGATGCTCGGTGAGGTTGCCGTAGCGGCAACGGGTATGGCTGTCGAACTGAAAGCTGTCGCCAGCCACTAATTTGACGGGGTCCTCGTCGTCGCCCAACCACAGCGTCAGCTCGCCTTCGAGCACGTAACCCCCTTGCTCGGAGCTGTCAGTCAAATGCCGGTCGCCACTGCTGGCACCGGCTTCAAGGTGACTTTCGAGCATCGAAAACGATGCGCGGATCTTTGGCGAAACCAGAATGTCGGTAATGCCGTTGGCGAAGTACAACGTGCGGCGTTCGTCCGGCCGGGTGACCCATGGCAATTCCTTGGGTTTTGGCAGGCTGTAGAAGTACGTCGTCGGTACGTCCAGGGTTTCACTGATCGCCGTCAGGTCGGCCACCGTGGGCCGTGACAGGCCACGTTCGACCTGCGACAGGAAGCCCACGGAACGGCCGATTTTGTCGGCCAGTTCCTTCAAGGTGTATTTCTTGTGCTTGCGCAGATCGTGAATAAGGATCGCCAGCGCAGCGATTTCTTCTTGCTTGTTCATGCCTGGATTTCCAGTTGATGACTCATCAAATACTGTCACGCAGTCGATACCAGGCTTTGCCGATGGCTTCCAGCGGCGCAGCCAGGTATTTGCCGCCGGGAAAACTGCCGTTGTTCAAACCCTGGTACAAGGACAATTCATCGTCCTGGCCAAGAATCGCGTCGGACACGGCGCGGGCAGCGGCCAGTGTCGGCAGCACGCCATGCCCGGAATAGCCTTGCATCCAGTAGCGATTCCCTGACTGGCCAATGTCCGGCGTTCGTTTCAGGGTCAAGTCGATGTGCCCGCCCCAGGCGAATTCCAGGGCTACGCCTTTGAGCTGCGGGAACACTCGTTCCAGGAAGGGACGCGTGGCCCCGGCAATGTCCTTTGGCATACCGCCCAGATACGTGCAGCCGCCGCCGAACAGCAGGCGGTTGTCGGGCGTGCGCCGGAAATAATCGAGGACAAACTGGTTGTCGGTGACGCAGACATTGCTCGGCAACAGCGCGGTGGCCTGCTCGGGAGACAGGGGCGCGGTGGCCACTTGATAAGTCCCGACCGGTAATACGCAACGGGCCAGTTTCGGGTCGAGCCGGTCCAGATACGCATTGCACGCCAGCACCAGAACGTCTGCCCGAATGGTCCCGTGTTCGGTGTTCACCCGGTAACGACCGCCCTCCTCTTGATAGCTCAATGCTTTGCTTTGTTCATGGATGCGGCCGCCCGCCTTTTCGATGGCGGTGGCCAGGCCGATGGCCAGTTTCAGCGGGTTCAGATGACCGCCCTCGGGATCATAGAGGCCGGCCTGATAGCGCTCGCTGGCGATCCATTGCGGCAACTGTTCACGGCTGATGAACCGCAAGCCATGGTGGCCCCATTTGTGGCTGGCCTCGCGCTGCCACTCGGTCAACAGCCCGACACGCCGTGGCATGACCGACGTCCACAAATGCCCCGCGCGATAATCACAATCGAAGCCATGACGAGCGGGTAATTCACGCAGCTCCTGCGCCGCCCAGCGCATGCCGTCCCACAACCGGCGTGCGCGCTCGTAACCCAACGCGGCTTCCAGCGGCGGCATGTCACACGACCAGCCGAGAATGGCCTGGCCACCATTGCGCCCGGAGGCCGCCCACGCCACTCGACTGGCTTCCAGCAGGGTCACCCGTTTGCCGGCCAAGGCCAGGCGCAACGCAGTGTGCAGCCCACTGAAGCCGGCGCCGATGATCAGGATGTCGGTGTCTTGTTCACCCCTGAGCGCAGGGCGATTGACCAAGCGATCCGCGCAACTGTGGGCGTAATAGCTGGCGACATGCTGGGTGGACTGCTGGAACATACGAGCTCTCATGAAATTATGTTTTTATAATTTCATGAAAAACTACAGTATTAATTTCATGCAGGCAACTCCACGATGACCGACTGGACATCAAGGATCGCGATTGTCTTCAGGTATTGGGGGATTTATGCCACGGGTAACCCTTCGCACTGAGTTCAAAGGCGTAGTCGAATAAACGCTTCATGTATTCGCCATCAAAGTGATGACTGCGCAGGTGATGAAAATCGGCGCCGATGTACGCCAGATTGAAGTCCGCCCCGTCCTGCTGAGCGATTCGGTAAATCCGTTCCAGGTCACTGATCCCTTGCGTCTGGATCAATGCGCTGATGGCGCGACCGCCGATACTCAACGTGCGACGCTTGGTCCCGGACCACTGGGGCTCCATTTTCCCGTTACGAATCACATAGAAATTCCGGTCATGGCGCAAACGTGCGCCGGTCACGCTGTTCAGAGCCATGACCGTGCCGGGTGGGTAAAGGAATACCTGCGTGATGACGCCGCCGTCCACGTGCATTTCCTGAAACTGTTGACCGTTCACTTCCACGTCGATCATGACCGGTGAAACGGCGCCAGGAATGCTCATCGACGCGATCAGGATCTGGCGAAACAGGTCCAGTGCGCCCGGTGCTCCACTGGAGGCGATGGCCCCCATATTCCAGGTCACGGGCCGCCCTGCATCGAGGTCGGTGGTACCGATCATCAGGAGTCGTCCATTGGCGTATTGCGCCGCAATCGCCGCCAGTATGTCAGCGGTGACGTACTGGGCGACGAGCCGCGACAGTGGCTTGCTGTCTGCAATGCCGTCGCTGGCAAGCCGGGTCAGCACATTGCGCGAATGGAAAACGTCTTTGGGACCGATGGCGCTGCAGATGCGCAGAATGATGTCGTCGTATTGAGGCCCCAGAAAAGCGAACGGAGCCACCAGGGCGCCAGCGCTGATGCCCGTGACCACTTTGAACAGTGGGCGCGTCCCATTCAACGTCCATCCCGCGATGATCCCTGCCGCAAACGTGCCGGCGTCACCACCGCCGGAAACCGCCAGCATGTTGGCCACCGGCAGGACGTCATTCGGCACTCCCGCCCTGGCGAGCGCCTCAGCCTCGCGATGGTTGGCCTGATTCACGTCCCGAATGAGCGGAGCGAAATCCCGGTCCAGCCAGTAACGCGCCTGTGCGATGCCGGGGACGACCGCCAGTTCCGTCAAAGTCGGCGGCACGGCATCGCGGCGTTGCAGACACGCTTGGCGCAACATGTTCCACGTTGACGCACCCGGTCCGGGCAGGAATGGTTTCAAAACGCCTCCTCCGGCCGCCGTTGCTGATAGATCACATGAGCATTGCGACGGGCATTACGCGTAACGGATGTCGCTGAGGCCGATTGCCGCCACGGTGAACAAGAACGGCATCGTCAGGTAGGACCACAGCGCGTAACCATTGAAGTACGCGCGGCGCAGTGGATCCCAAGGGGTATTTTCTTCGTGGTCTTGAAAGGATTCCCGGGGGGCTGAGCGCTCGGCAACGAGCGTCCCGTCGGCGTGGCGCGCTGTCCTGCGTCAGCCCTTTCTTTGCCCATAACGCACCACCTGTCACGAGGGTGGTGCGTACTTTGCTGAAGCTGTTCCAGCGATCGAGCCCCCCATGAGCGGTCAACACCCGCTCGAGGAGCTCATGACTCTGCGTGTTCATGGTTACGGATTTGCTCCGTCCTCCGGCCGATCCTGAACCCACTGCCAGAATAGTTGATAGCCGACCGCAAGCACCACTGGCCCGATGAACAGTCCAAGGATGCCGCTGGTGACCATGCCGCCTAACGCGCCGATCAACACGACCGGCATTGGCACATCCACGCCTCGCCCCAGCAACAGCGGTTTGAGAACGTTGTCCACCAGACCGGCAACGAACACAAAGACCGAGAAGATGATGGTCCTCGTATTGGGCCCCTCGGTCGCCATCACGTAGACAATCACCGGCAGCGTAATCAGCGTGGCTGGTAACTGCATGATGCCGAGCAGCAACACAAAGATCGCAAGAATACCTGCGCCCGGGATGCCTTTGAGCACGAAGCCGATACCCACCAGCAGCATCTGAATGAACGCGATGCCGACCACGCCGAGCGCAACGGCACGGATGGTTGCGGTGCACAGTTCGGCGATTTTCGGCCCCTTGTCAGGACCGCTGACGCGAGACGCAATCTCTACCGCGGCGCGGGTGCCGGCCTCTCCATGGGCCATGAAAATACCGGCGATGATCAGGGCGACGATGAACATCAGCAAACCCGCCCCGACGCCGGCAATCTTGGTCAACAAGCCGACGCTGACGCCTTTTATCTGCGGCAGGTACTTCGCTATCAGGTCGGGAAGGTCATAGGAGGCCTGCAGCCATATCGACGAGAGCGATTTACCCACCAGTGGCCACGTCGCGACCGACTCGGGCGGCGGCGGGATCTGGAAGGTTCCCTCCTTCACCAGGTCGATGACGTTTCCGACCGACGAACCAATCGAAGTGCCCAACAGATAGACCGGTACCACCAGAATAGCGATGGCAATCAGCACAATGATCGTTGCAGCACGCCCCTCGCTGCGTCCCCGCGACCCCATCAGTCGCAGTTGCAACGGGTAGAGCGTGATTGCCAGGATCACCGACCACAGCATCAAGTCGCGAAACGGTTGGAATATCTCGAAGCAAAACAGCACCAGAACAACAATCAACCCGGCACGAATCAGTACATCGAGCATGCTGCGGGTCAACGATTTCTCGGACAGAGGTGTGGGCACCATGGATGCCTCCTTGCTGATAGCTGCAAAGGTAGGGGAACGGTTAGGGCAGCATAGACGGAGTTTTGACAGTACGACGGCAACAATGCGTGATGTATCGCTATACCTCGAAAAAAAATCCAAACACAGCACATCGACTCAATATCCGAGCCTGAATCTTCGCGACCATAGCCTCCTCACTCACCCGTAAGGACATCATCATGGCCATTGCAAAAGCAGTCCCCGGCAAAACCCTGCTGACCCCGACCGACCACACCCTGATCATGATCGACCATCAATCGCAGATGTCCTTTGCGACCAAGTCGATCGATGCCGTGACCCTGCGCAACAACGCCGCGCTGGTGGCCAAGGCGGCCCGTGGTTTCAAGGTCTCGACCATCCTTACTACCGTGGCCGAGAAGAGCTTTTCAGGCCCGATCTTCGACGAAATCAAGTCGGTATTCCCGGAACACAACGTGATCGACCGTACCAGCATGAACACCTGGGAAGACGAGCGCATTGCTGTTGAAGTCAACAAAATCGGCAAACAGAAAATCGTCCTCGCCGGTCTCTGGACGTCCGTGTGCATCGTTGGCCCGGCACTGTCGGCCATCGACCAGGGTTTCGAGGTGTACGTAATCGCCGATGCCTGTGGTGACGTCACCACCGAAGCGCACGAAATGGCCATGCAACGCATGATCCAGATCGGTGCCCGGCCGATGACTTCGCTGCAATACCTGCTTGAATTGCAGCGTGACTGGGCGCGCGGCGAAACCTACGACGAAACCGTAAAAACCTCGATTGCCAACGGCGGCGCCTACGGTCTGGGCCTGATCTACGCCAAGAGCATGTTCGGCGCTTCGGAAGCCCACTAAGCAAAAAATAGCGACTCCGTACGCGCGGAGTCGCTATCAGGTGGCCATTGAACCATGACGTTTTTTTCGAAAAAAGCCGCTTTCTGCTTATCTCTGATGTGCGCTGGCACCGTCGCAACGGCGCGGGCTGATGAGTCGGATCAAAACCCGCAAGGATTTCTGGAGGGGGCAACGCTGAATGTGCTCAGCCGCAACTTCTACCTCAACAGTGACTACCGGTCGCCTTCACCATCGGGCAAAAGCTACAAGGCCGAGTGGGCGCAAGGCTTCATTGGCGCTTTCGAGTCTGGCTTCACGCCCGGTACCGTTGGGTTCGGCCTCGATAGCCACGCTTTTTTGGGGCTGAAGCTCGACAGTGGCAAAGGTCATTCCGGCACCGGATTGCTGCCGGTGGGCAGCGATGGGCGCAGTGAGGACAACTACTCCAGTGGTGGCGGCGCGCTGAAAGTCAGGGCCTCCAGGACCACCTTGGCGTTCGGCGAAATGATGGTCGAAGCCCAGGTGTTCGACACCGCCGACAAACGCCTGCAGCCAGAGTACGCCACGGGTTTTCTGCTCAATAGTCGCGAAATTGATGGCATGAACCTGCAGGCAGGCCACTTCACGGCATTCAAGAATCAGGACAGCGCTTCGGGCAAGGGCAATTTTTCCGGTTACGGGGCTAACACCGACGCCGGAGGCATTTCGTTTGCCGGTGCCGACCTGTTCACCCAAAGCCCTGTCGGCGGCGCGCTCTATGCTTCAACACTGACCGACACCTGGCATCAGTACTACGCCAATGTGCATCTGAAACAGCCGGGAGTGTTCGTCGACGCCAATCTCTACCACACGCGGGACACGGGCGAGGCACTGGCCGGCGCCATCGACAACACCGCGTTCAGCCTGTCGGGCAAATACACCATCGATGCCCATGGTTTCACGCTGGCCTACCAAAAAATCAACGGTGACACCCCGTTCGACTTCGTCGGTGGCGACTCCATCTACCTGGCCAACTCGATCAAGTACGCCGACTTCAACGGCGCCCACGAACAATCCTGGCAAGCCCGCTACGACCTCGACCTGAGCACTTATGGCATTCCCGGTCTGGCCTTCATGACACGGTATGTCAAAGGCAGCCAGATCGACGGCACCCACGCGCCCAAGGGCGGCGCCTATAACCCGTTCGACGCGGAGACCGGCACGTATGTGCCACAACAAGGCGATGGCGGACGTCATTGGGAGCGCGACATCGACGTGCGCTACATCGTGCAGTCCGGGGCGGCCAAGGGCTTGTCGCTGCAACTGTCGCACGTGTCTCATCGCGCCAATACCGCCCAGGCGGGCGATGACATTGACCGGGTTTACGTGGTCATCCAGTACCCGCTGAATCTCGGGCCGCTGTGACACAAAAATTGGCGGAAGGCAGCCGGAGTCGAACCTGCCCGGGAACGGATGCCGTCCCCAACCGGGTTTGAAGCCCGGCCGCGCCACCGGGCGCGATTGCCTTCCTGGAAATCAGTCCTCGGGTTGTCGGGGCTCTGGTTGTCGGAGCTCTGGTTCTCGGGCTAACGCACTGTCGGGACGGATCTGGCGTTTGTCGCCCATGCGCCGGGTCAGGCCAATACGGTCGAAGTATTCCAGAATCTGAATGCTGCGCTTGCGCCCCAGGCCCACTGCATCGCGAAACGCCGCGACCTGAATCACCGGACCAAGCTCGGCCATCTGCAACAGCATAGCCGCCAACCGACGGATCATCGCGTCGGTGTAGAACAGGTCCCGCACCACCTGATGCAGCAGTCCCAGGCGCGCCATTTTGCGTAGCAGCAAGCGCACGGTCGCCTCGTCATGTCCCAGATGGCGCACCCACGGCGGATCGAAACCGGCCTGCTCGAACAGCGGCTGCAAGCGCTGCCACAGGGCTTCGTCGTCGTCGCTCAAGCGCACTTGATGAGCCGGTAAATGCAGCCACGGACCGCTGGTGACAATAGCGCCACCGGCCAGCAATTCGTCGAGCAGGCAGATGAACGTCGGGCGCTCCAGCACGGAGGCGGCAAACCGACGCAGTCGATCCCGGTCCGGGCCCATCTGGTCCGGTTCCAATTGATGGAAGCGTGCGAGGTGTTCCAGCAAGGGGGCTTTCAACGCTTCCCAGCGCGCCGAACTGAACAGCAATGGACCTTGGCGGGTCTCGATCAGGCGCACGTCATCGGGCAATCGCCACGTCGCGCGAGGACGGTTGAATTGACGTTCAAGTTGCCGTGGATCGAGGCCGGTATCGCTGTGGGCCAACAACGCCGGCAAGACCTCTTCCAGATTGTCACCGATGTCGAGGGCTTGCAGTTGCGCCAGCCGTTCGGGGCTGCGACGGTGCCGGGACGGGGCAAACGGGTCGAGCACCCGGCCTCCGCCGAGGGTGCGTTGGGCACTCTGGTCCCGCAGGATCACAGGGGCGTCCTTGACTGCGTGCACGGGGGCATTCAACAAGACCTGCGCAAACATCCGCCCGCCCGGCACCAGGCTGGCACTCTCCAGCAGCGCCACCCGCCCGGTTACGTCCTGAGTGCCCAGGTGAACATGCACCGGCTGAAAGTGCTCGAAGGCTTTGGCTTCGCTGGCCAGCAAACGCAGGTCGATGTCGAGGCGTTGAGTCGGCGCAAACAGCCACTCGGCCAGCAACCAATGACCACGGTGGATCTGATCCAGCGCCAATCGCTCGGCACTCAGGTTCAGTGCGACGCGTTGACCGGCCATCGCTGTGTCTGCTGCCTGGTTTTGCGCATGCAGACCGCGCACGCGCACGGGTTTGCCCTGCGGGCTCAGCACCAGGGTGCCGCCCACCGCCACGTGCCCGGACAACGCGGTGCCCGTCACCACGATCCCGGCACCGGCGACGCTGAAAGCCCGATCAATCGCCAGGCGAAACCCGCCGCTGGTGCTGCGTTGGCGCACTTCACGCTGAGCGTCGAGCAAAGCCTGGCGCAGTGCCTCGACACCTTCCCCGGTGACACTCGACAGGGCGATCTGCGGCGCGTTCGCATAAGGGCCCGATGCCAGCAACGCCTGGATCTGCCCGCGCACGATGGACACCCTGGCCGGTTCGACCCGGTCGCACTTGGTGATCGCCACCAGTGCCCGAGCAATCCCCAGCAGTTCCACAATCGCCAGATGTTCGCGAGTTTGCGGCATCACGCCGTCATCCGCGGCGACCACCAGCAGCACCAGATCAATGCCTTGCGCCCCGGCCAGCATGTTGTGGGTGAAACGTTCGTGGCCGGGCACGTCGATGAACCCGGTCAACCCGGCGCCCGGTTCCAGCGCGGCGTAGAGGTAGCCGAGGTCGATGGTCATGCCGCGCTCGCGTTCTTCCCGGCGACGGTCGCCGGCCTGCCCCGTCAACGCCTGGAGCAAAGACGTCTTGCCATGATCGATATGCCCTGCCGTGCCGACGATCACCCTGCCCGCCCCTCGACTGACAATTGATCGAGTTGCGCCAGCCATGCCGCTTCGTCATCCAGTTGGCGCAGGTCCAGCCAGAGTGAATCGTCGTCGATTCGGCCCAGCACCGGGATAGACAACTGACGCAACGCAGCTTCCAGCCCCAGCAATTGCCGGCCGCGCAGACGCTTGGACACGTTTGGCCGCAGGCATAACGCGGCGCTCGGCAAGCGCGCCACCGGTTGGCTGCCACTGCCGATCATGCCCAGTGCCGGCATCGCGCTGACACTCCAGCCGTCACCCAATACTTGAGCCAGCGAAGGTTGCAGCCGTTGTGCTTGCGCGAGGATGTCGGCTTGGGGTCGTGTCAGCAGCCGCAGGCTCGGCAGACGTTCGGCCAGCCGCTCGGGATCGCGGTACAAACCCAGCACCGCTTCGAGCGCGGCCAGGGTCAGTTTGTCGACGCGCAGCGCACGTTTGAGCGGGTTTTTCTTGATCTTGGCGATCAAGTCCTTGCGCCCGACAATCAACCCGGCCTGCGGGCCACCGAGCAATTTATCGCCACTGAAGGTCACGATATCTGCGCCATCGAGCAAAGCCTGACGCACCGTCGGTTCGGCGGGCAGGCCCCAGCGGGTCAGGTCCAGCAGGCTGCCGCTGCCGAGGTCTTCGAGCAGCGGCAACCCATGGTTGTGCGCCAATTGCGCGAGTTCGGCGGTCGGCACCCGTGCGGTAAAGCCTTCGATCGCGTAATTGCTGGCATGCACGCGCATCACCAGACCACTGCGCGGGCCGATGGCGGCTTCGTAATCACGGGCATGGGTGCGGTTGGTGGTGCCGACTTCATGCAAGCGCACCCCGGCCCGCGCCATGATGTCGGGAATGCGGAACGCACCGCCGATTTCGATCAGTTCGCCCCGGGAAATAATCCCTTCCTTGCGCGCCCCCAGGCTGTTGAGCGTCAGCAGCACGGCCGCCGCGTTGTTGTTGACCACCGTCACCGCTTCGGCGCCGGTCAATTCGCGGATCAACCCTTCGATCAGGTCGTCACGGTCACCGCGTTTGCCGCTGTTCAGATCAAATTCGAGATTGAGCGGATAGCGTGCGGCCATTTGCACCGCTTCAATGGCGACTTCAGGCAGCAATGCCCGCCCGAGGTTGGTGTGCAGCACGGTGCCGGTCAGGTTGAACACCCGGCGCACATGACTTTGGTGTTGTTGCGCCAAGCGCTCGCCCGCCCTCCCCGCCAAGACCTGCGGGCTGATTTCCACGGCATCGAGTTGGCCCGTCAGGACAGGTTCGCGCAAGTCATCGAGCAATTGCCGCAGGCTCGCCAGCAGCGCGTCCCGGCCATAGCGCTCGGCCAGCGGCTGGCAGGCGGGATGACGCAACAAACTGTCGATGGAAGGCAGCCGCAAGGTTTGGCTGGCGGACGTTGAAGACATCAGGCGCTCCCGGAAACGATTGACCGTCGCGCCTGAGTGTAGCCGTTGAGCTCAAGTGAAGCGTTCAGTCACCCCCCGGGGCCAGCAGCAAATTGGGCGCCGGACGCGAGTAGCCTTCCTGTTCCAGGCGCATGTCGAGCATCAGGCTGGCCAGGTCTGCCGACAGCGCTTCCGCCTCGGCGTCGTTTTCCAGGTACAGCAACTTCAAATAGCTGCGACAACCGGGGCAGGTTTCGGCACGCAGCGGTGCCTGATTGGCCGCGTGGCGGTCGTCATCGAGGCTGACGTAATCCAGGCCTTTGCTTTGCTCGCAATACACGCATTTGACCCGCACCACATGCCATTCACAGGCACACAACGAGCACACCAGATAGCGCAAACCGTTGTGTTTGCCTCGGTGACGGATCACCCCCGCCATCGCTGGCGACCCGCAGGCCGGGCATTGATTGAGGGCGTCACCGGGTTTCAGATCCAGCCCCGGCGTGTTCAGCAACCAGTGACTCCAGGCCGCTTGCAGCGCAGCTCCCAGAAACGGCACCAGCGCGGCCGGCAGCAGCGTGAACTGGCCGCTGACCAAGGCCACCGCCCAGGCCTTGAGTTGCCCGTCGCGGGTGTTGCGCAATGTCGTCAGGGCTTTTTCGACGGCGGGTTGTGGCGGTGGTTGGTAGCGCTGCAACAACGCTCCGAGGTACGGCAACCAATGGCCCTCGCGTACCAGACTGTCGGCGGCAAGTGGTGGCAAGCCGTGCGCCTGGCAGACCTTGATTCGTTCGGGATCAGGCGGCGTTGTGACCGGCGGATCGTCCATCAAGCGCTGCTGCACATGACACACACCGGCCACCAGCCGCAGGTAATCCGCCAGTGGATGCCCTTCGGCCAGGCGCTCCAGGCGTAAGGCGCGCAAGGTGAACAGGTTGTGCGGCGGCCTATACAGAAACGGCGGTGAACTCGCCGCCGCTTCAATCTCTCCAGGCTCAAGAATCGTCGCCAAGGGCTTATCCTTTTTTGCTGATTGGCCGGTCCGGTTGTTCGTCGCGGGTCACTTCGCGGTACCAGAGTTCATGGTGTTTTTTCGCCCAGGGACGGCTGACCCAGCCATGCACCATGGCGCTGACCGAGCCCTTGATCCAGATGCCGGCGTAGATGTGGATGATGATACTGAGCACCAGTACAAATCCGGCCAACGCATGCAGCAACATCGCCCAACGAATAAGGGTGATGCCAAAGTACGCACTGAAATACGCGCGCCAGATCACCAGTCCGGTCAACAGCAGCGCCAACATGCAGGCGAGCAAGGTCCAGAACAGCAGCTTCTGCCCGGGGTTGTATTTGCCGATGGGCGGCACACCCTCCTCCTCGTTTTGAATCACCTTGTCGATCCGCCTGAGCCACAAGCCGTCGTTACGGATAAAAAAGTTGGCCCGCCAGAAGCGGATCACCAGGCCCAGGAACAGCACGAACATCACCACGCCCATGAACGGGTGCAGGATGCGCGTCCACGGGCCACCGCCAAACAGGTTACTGAGCCAGAACAGCGCCGGATGAAACAACGCCAGCCCGGACAGTGCGGCCATGAAAAACAGGATCGCGACCAGCCAGTGATTGGTGCGCTGGCCGGCGGTATAACGCAGGATCGTTTTGTTGCTCATGGCCTGTCCTCCCGCCGCGGATCATAGGTATGAACCGATGGGTCAACCTCATGCACCGCCGGGTCTTTACCTGGGGGATGCTCATCCTCTTCCACCACCTGCGGCCCGATGCGCACGTAATGGAAGAACCCGGCCAGCACCGCCAGGCCCATAGCGAGCAAGCCCAGCGGTTTGCTCACGCCTTTCCACAATCCCACCAACGGACTGATTGCCGGGTCTTTCGCCAGCCCGGCGTACAGCTGCGGCGCGTCGGCGTGGTGCAACACATACATCACGTGGGTGCCGCCAACGCCGGCCGGGTCGTACAGACCGGCATTTTCGAAGCCACGGCTTTTCAAATCGACGATGCGCTCGGCGGCGTGTTCTTTCATGTCTTCCTTGGTGCCGAACACGATCGCCCCGGTCGGGCAGGTTTTCACGCAGGCCGGTTCCAGGCCGAATTCGACCCGGTCCGAACACAGCGTGCACTTGTACGCCTTGTGGTCCTTTTGCGAGATTCGCGGAATGTTGAACGGGCAGCCGGTGATGCAATAGCCGCAGCCGATGCAATGGTCCTGGTCGAAGTCGACGATGCCATTGGCGTGCTTGATGATCGCCCCGGGGCTTGGGCACGCGGCCAGGCAGCCGGGTTCGGCGCAATGCATGCAGCCGTCCTTGCGGATCAGCCACTCAAGGTTGCCGGCATCGGTTTCATGCTCGGTGAAGCGCATCAGGGTCCAGGTTTCTGCGCTCAGGTCCTGCGGATTGTCGTAAGTGCCGAGGTTGTGCCCGACATCGTCGCGCAGCTCGTTCCATTCCGAGCAGGCGACCTGGCAGGCCTTGCAACCGATGCACTTGGTGGTGTCGATCAG
>Ga0157370_10005305_pt1 | contig 14481 bp, 12 predicted proteins | sample C35metaG_FD_113463 | JGI IMG/M metagenome (GOLD analysis project Ga0157370, IMG submission 113463) | Corn rhizosphere microbial communities from Kellogg Biological Station, Michigan, USA - C3-5 metaG | ecosystem: Host-associated > Plants > Roots > Rhizosphere > Soil | place: USA: Michigan...
CGCACGACGGAGCGCGCATGCGCGGCAGCGACATCTCGTATGCCGCGGCGAGCGGTCTGCTCGCACGGCACGGCGTGCAGCCGACCTGGGACGATCGCGACAAATCGGCCTATGCGTTCTGGGCCAACGACGGCACGAATGAGTTCCTGTGGATCGAGGACGCGCGCGCGTTCAATGCCAAGCTCGCGCTCGTCGCCAAGCATCACCTCCGCGGCTACTCCGTCTGGGTGCTCGGGCTCGAGGACCCCAAGGTCTGGTCGTCCCTCACCGCGAATCGCTGAGACGAACCGAAACCCGATCGCGCCCGGGCCGTAGGATGAGACGGCCCTCCCTCAGGTGATCCGATGCTCCAAGCGCTCGTGCACGATCTCAAGTTCTCCGGACGCATGCTGCGCAAGAGTCCCGTGATCACCGCCGTCGCGATCATCGTCATCGCCCTCGGCACCGGTGCGGTGAGCACGATCTTCAGCATCGCCAACGCCATCGTGTTGCGCCCGCTCCCCGCAGTGGAGCGGGCGTCGGACCTCGTGGTCCTGGAGCGGCTCAAGCCGGCGGGCGGGACGATCTCCGCGTCGTATCCGTACTTTCGACATCTCTCGAGCAACGCGCGGACGATGAACGTCGCCGCGTGGTCGGCGATTCCGCTCACCGTGAGCACAGGCGGACCGGCGGTGGCGCCGCTCGGAAACATCGTTTCGGCGCATTACTTCGACGTGCTGGGCGTGAAGCCCGCGCTCGGGCGTTTCTTCACCGGCGACGAGGTTCGCGTGCCGGACGCATATCCGGTCGTCGTCATCGGCTACGGTTTCTGGCAGCGGCAGTTGAACGGCGACAGCGCGGCGGTCGGACGCATGATTCTCGTCAACGGGTCGCGATTCACCATCGTCGGCGTCGCGCCACCGCGGTTCACGGGCGTCTACCCCGTGCTGCGCACCGACGTCTGGACGCCGCTCATGATGCTCGCCGAGCTTCGCGACCGGGGCCGACTCGAGAATCCGGGATCCGCGTGGCTCGAGCTCATCGCGCGCGTCGCGCCCGGCCGTTCCCGCGCGGAGGCGCGCGCCGAGGCGGCGGCGTTGACGAAACGCTTCGCCACGGCGACGACGGGCGAACCGAACGATTGGAAGTCGTTCAGCGGGACACAGCTTTCATCCGCGTCGGGGCTGCCGCCCGACGCGACCGGCGCCGTGCTGAGTTTTTTCGCCGTACTGCTCGTGATCGCGGGACTCGTGCTCCTCATCGCGAGCGTCAACGTGGCGAGCATGCTGCTCGCGCGCGCCGTGGTGCGCCGCCGCGAGATCGCGGTGCGTCTCGCGCTGGGTGCGGCGCGCGGTCGGCTCATTCGCCAACTGCTCACGGAGAGCGTGACGCTGTTCGTGTTGGGGGGAGCGGCGGGGACGCTCGTGGCCGTGTGGGGCACGCGGCTGCTCGAGCGCATCCAGCTCCCAATCGAGCTGCCGTTGGCGATCGATGTCGCGCCCGATGCGAGAACCCTCGCATTCACGCTCGTCGTCGCGCTGCTCACGGGAATCGTGTTCGGGCTGGCGCCGGCCCTGCAGGCGTGGCGTTTGGACCTCTCGGTGGCCTTGCGCGGTGACGGCGCGGGAAGCGGCCGAAGCCGCTCGCGTCTGCGCAATGGGCTCGTCGTGGGCCAGGTCGCGATGTCGCTCGTGCTGCTGAGCGCGTCCGGCCTGTTCGTGCGCGCGCTCGACCGAGGCCATCGCGTCGACCCGGGCTTCGACGTGAGCAACGTCGTGACGACGGCGCTCGACGTCGGCATCGCCGGCTACGACGAGACGCGCGGCCGCGCGTTCTACCGCGCGCTGGTCGATCGCGTCGCGAGTCTCCCCGGCGTGACGGCGGCCGGATACGCCCGGCTGCTTCCCCTCTCGATGACCAACTCGGGCACCGACATCTCGATCGACGGCGTGGCGCCCGCGGGCGGCCGACCGGGGGCTCCATTCCTCGTCGCGGTCGACGAGATCGACGAGGGCTACCTCGACGTCACGCGCATGCCGCTCGTGAGCGGGCGCGGCATCCGTCGCACCGACGACGCGAACGCAGCCCGCATCGCCGTCGTCAATCAATCGTTCGCCAACCGCTACTGGCCGGGCAAGAGCGCGGTGGGTCGGCCCCTGCATCTCGACACCAGCGTGGTGACGGTCGTCGGAGTCGCGCGGGACGCGAAGTTCAACCGGCTCGACCGCCCGCCCGAACCCTTCATGTTTCTGCCGATCGCGCAACGGTGGCGCGCCAGCACCAATCTCGTCGTCCGCACGTCGGGCGACCCGACGGCCATCTTCGCCGCGATCCGCCGCGAGGTCCGCGCGCTGGATCCGAACCTGCCGGTGCCGTTGGTGACGACGCTCGAGCGATCGACGAGCGTGATGCTCCTGCCCCAGCGCGTGGCGGTCGCCGTCACCGGCGTGCTCGGTCTCATCGGACTACTGCTCGCCGCCGTGGGACTCTACGGCGTCCTCTCGTTCTCCACAGCGCAGCGAAGCAGCGAGATCGGCATCCGTCTCGCACTCGGCGCAGTCGCTCGTGACGTCGTGCGGCTGGTCGTCGGCGAAGGGATGCGTCTCGTCGGCATCGGCATGGCGCTCGGGCTGGCGCTCGCGCTGTTGGCGACGCGCGCACTGCGGCCGTTCCTGTTCGGCGTCAGCCCCGTGGACGCGGTGACCTTCGCCATCATCGGCGCGACACTGGCCGGCGTGGCACTGCTCGCGAGCTACCTTCCCGCCCGCCGAGCTGCAGCGGCCGATCCAGCGGTATCGCTGCGGGGGAGCTAATTGCTCGTGGAACGAGGGAACGGGGCTCGGGCGCCACTCGGGGCTGAGCCTCGAGTCATGCGAGCCGACGCTGTCAGCCGCATCGAAGCCACCAAAGAAAATGGCCCTGCTGAACGAACTCTCTCGGCGCCTGGAGCGGATCCGTTCCATCCGTTGCGTCCGTTCCAATCCGTTTCCCCTTCTTCGTTATGGCGTGCCCGAGCGGCTGTCGCGAGGTGGCAGTCGCGAGAGGCCGGCGTGGCGATCGAGTCTGGGCGCCGCACACCGGACGTAACAAGACTGGACGCGGAGTGGGCGGATGGCGCGGAGCGGACGGAGACCGCGGCAATGGCCGGGAACGGCAGACAACAGCAAGAAAACAACAGCAAGAAAAACAATAGCAATAGCCCCTTTTTGACTTGCGCCGGCCGCGCTCCGCTGAGGCTCGAGCTGGATTCTTCGCTCGACGCACGCCATTCCCGAGCTGTTGTCGTCTGTCGTCCTCAGGCCATTCGGCGCATCCTCAAATCACGGAGGCCTGTCCAGTCGTCGGAGGGTGACAGGCCACGGAGTCATTCCGTGGCCAGTTCCGTCGATTCCGTGGATTCCGCGGCAACGCTTCCCGTGACCAAACGAGGAGCCGGCCCCGCGCAACCTCATTCCCCGTTCACGCCACAACGTACCGTACCCGCACATCGGCGGTCGCGACCGCGACCGTGCCGTAGAGGGGTCACCGTCGCTTGAATCCTTCGACGAGTGCCGCGGCCTGGGCGTCGTCGGCGCCGGAGAGTGTCAGGTCGATGGCGACGGAGTTGAGCGTCGTGAGATCGGTGCGGGCCTGTTTCGCCCGGTCGCTGGTGCCATGGATGCTCACGGACACGTTGCGGAGCGGCACCTGTTGGTCGCGCGCAATCACGTGAATGAGCTCGACGCCACAGGCGGCGACCGCGGAGAGGAAGACCTCGACCGGGGTCACTTCCTCGCCCGGACAGCCGTTCTGCACGGGGCCGTCGACGATGAAGTGGTGGTCGCGGACGCTGCATAGCACGCGGCCGAAGGTGTCGGTCGAGCGGGCGCCGACGTCGTACTCGCGAAGTGTCGCTGAAGGGGAGGTCATGGCGTGAAGCTGCGGCGCAGCAAAGGCAGGTGCAAGAGCGTAGAATTCAGGACCCACGACCCATCGATGTTGCTTCCGCCCATCGTCTTCCGCCTCGCTCCCGCCATGCATCGTATCGCGCTTCCCCTCGCGGCCATCGGTCTTGCCGCCGCATCGCCGTCGTTCTCACCGGTGTTGGCGCAGAACCATTCGCTTCCTCCGGACTCCGTGCTCGTTGGCGCGATGACCTTCCGCTCGATCGGACCGGCGGTGATGAGCGGACGCATCGCCGACGTCGCCGTGACCGATGCCAAAGCGTCGCGCGGCCGACTCGGCAACGTCATCTACGCCGCGGCGGCGACAGGCGGGGTGTGGAAGTCGACCAACGCCGGCGTGACGTGGACCTCGATCTTCGACTCGGTGCGCACGGGATCGGCCGGCGCCATTGCCGTCGCGCCGTCGGACCCGGACGTCATCTGGGTGGGAACGGGTGAGCCGAACAACATGCGGAGCTCGTCGTGGGGCACGGGCGTCTACCGGTCGACCAATGGCGGCAAGACCTGGTCGGGCGCGATGCTGCCCAAGTCGCAGCACATTGGCCGCATCGTCATCGACCCGCGCGATCCGAACGTCGTCTACGTCGCCGCGCTCGGCCCGCTGTGGGCCGCCGGCGGAGAGCGCGGCCTCTACAAGACGACCGACGGCGGCAAGACGTGGACGAACACGAAGGAGATCAGCAAATACACGGGCTTCACCGACATCGCGATGGATCCGTCGGACCCCGACGTGCTCTACGCCGCGTCGCTCGAGCGCGAGCGTCGCGAGTACGGATTCCTGCCGGCGGGTCCCGAGAGCGCCATCTACAAGACCACCGACGCCGGCAAAACGTGGACGAAGCTCACGCGCGGGCTTCCGACCGGCGACATCGGCCGCATCGGGTTGAGTGTTTGTAAATCACGCCCGTCGACCGTCTACGCCATCGTGCACGCCAAGCCGCCGGCGAACGGACTTTATCGCACCGACGACGCCGGCGCGACGTGGCGTCTCGTCAACAATCAGAACGGCACCGCGTGGTATTACAGCCAGGTGCGCTGCGACCCGACCGATCCGGATCATGTGATTTCGCTCAACGCCCAATCGCGCGAGTCGCGCGACGGCGGCAAGACGCTGCTGCCGTTCGCCGGCGGCGGCGTGCACAGCGATCACCACGCGCTCTGGATCAACGACGACAACCCGGAGCAGATGATCCTGGGCGGCGACGGCGGACTCTATTTGTCGTGGGACGCCGGCCGCACGTGGGATCACGTCGAGAGCATCGTGGCCGGACAGTTCTACACCGTGGCCGTCGACGACGCCCTGCCCTTCTACAACGTGTACGGCGGGTTGCAGGACAACCAGACCTGGTGGGGCCCGAGCCGCACGCGCAACACGTTCGGCCCGACCAACGCCGATTGGGCGCGCATGGCCGGCGGCGACGGCTTCTACGCCGTGCCGGACCCGCTCGATCACAATCTGGTCTACGCGTAGATGCAGCAGGGCGGCGTCGTGAGGTACGACGCGCGCACCGGGCAGACGAAGAACATTCGTCCGACGCCGACGGCGGGCGAGCGCTATCGCTTCAACTGGAGCGCGCCGATCCTGCCATCCAAGCACGAGGCCAAGACGCTGTACATGGCGGCGAACTACCTATTCAAGAGTACTGATCGCGGCGACAGTTGGGTGCACGTCAGCCCCGACCTCACGCGCAACATCGATCGCAACAAACTGCCCCTCCGCGGCGCGACGCCGGACTCCAGCGCGCTGGGCCGCAACGAGGGCACCGCGGAATTTGGCAACGTGACGGTGATCGACGAGTCGCCGTTCCGCGCCGGGTTGCTCGCCGTCGGCACGGACGACGGGTTGATCCAGGTGACGCGCGACGGCGGCAAGACGTGGAAGAAGAGCGACAGGTTCCCCGACGTGCCGGAGACGACGTACGTGAGCCGCGTCGTGTGGTCGAAGGCGAACGAGGGCACGATCTACGCCACGCTCGACGGCCACCGCAGCAACGACTTCAAGCCATACGTGCTCGAAAGCGTGGACTATGGCGCGACCTGGAAGTCGATCACCGGCGATCTGCCGGACGGCGGATCGGTGCAGGTCATTCGCGAGCATCCGCGCCAACCAAATCTATTGTTCGTCGGGACGGAGTTCGGCGTCTACTTCACGATCGACGGCGGCACGCACTGGACGCAGCTCAAGAGCGGACTGCCCGGCGTGCCGGTTCACGACATTCAAATTCAAGCCCGCGCAAACGACCTCGTGCTCGGCACCCACGGCCGCGGGATCTACATCCTCGACGACCTCACGCCGCTCGAGAACCTCGCCAAGGCCAAGCAGGCGGCCGCGCACCTCTTCGCCGTGCAGGACGCACTGCTGTTCCAACCCAACGCGAGCAAGAACTCCGGCATGGGGACGCGCGGCTTCACGGGACAGAATCCCGAGCCCGGTCCGCACATCACGTACGTCGTCGCCGAGCCGGCGACGAAGGCGACGCTGGCGATCGTGGACGCGAATGGCACGGTGGTGCGCGAGTTGCCGGCGAAGAAGGAACCGGGGATGTACCGAACCACGTGGGACATGCGCGTCGGTCCGCCGCTCACCGGTCCGGTCGATACCGCGAATGGTGGACGCGGTCGCAGCGCGGGACGCGGCGGTCGCGGCGGCGCGCCGACCGACTCGGCGGCGGGGGGCCGCGGAGGGTTCGGCGGCGGCCGCGGCGGTGTTCCCGATAATACCTTCCCCGCGCTGCCCGGCCGCTATACGGCGCGGCTCACCGTGGCCGCGGCCAAGGGTTCGCCGACGGTGCTCGAGCAATCGTTTGCGTTGACGAAGGATCCGATGGTGCTGCTCACCGACGCGGAGCTGAAGGGTCTTTATGCATTCCGTCTCGAGGTGGTGAAGACGCAGCGCGCGCTGCGCGAGCGGCAGGCGCAGCTCGACACTGCGCAGCGGACGTTGGCCGCCGCGAAGCGCGCCGCCGATTCCTCCGGCACGAAAATCACGCCCGAGCTCAAGACGCAGATCGCGGCGGTGGAAAAGGAGCTCGCCGACATCGCGCGAGAGATCGGCGCGCCGAACGCCGGGCGCGGTGGTTTCGGCGGCGCCGCCGGCGGGGGCGGGGGCAGCACGACGACGGCAGCATTTGGCGGCGGTCGCAGTGGTCGCGGTGGTCGAGGTGGCGCGCCGGTTGCGCAGTCTGGCGCGCCGGCGGGTGAGCGCCCGACTGGAGCAAGTGGAGCGCCGGTGACCGGAGGCGCGGACGAAGAGCAGAATCCGACCGCGCCGACGACGCCGCAGAGCATTCAGGCGAAGCTCGGCACGACGACAGAGATGTTGAATGTCAACTTCAATCCAAACCCGGAGCAGAAGAAGACGCTCCGCGCGCTGCCGGCGGAGCTGGACAAGCAGGGCGACCGGGTGACGAAGCTCGCGGCGGATCAGCTCCCCGCGCTGCTCAAGGCGCTCAAGGCCGCGGGGGTCGACGTCAAGACGCCGTGATGGCGGACGACAACAACCCCCGGCGGCTTTACTCCGTGCTGCGGGCGGGATAGATGCGCTCGTGCGCCCCATCCTGCGTGTCCGGGCTCCTCGGACCTGAGCTTTGCTCCACGCGGATCGCCCCGAAGGGACTCCGTCGAGCTCCTCGAGCACGTTAGCGCCCTTGCCGCAACATGCTGAATTCGGCATATTCCATCCATGAACGCCGAGACGGGACCCCTCAGACTCACTGAGTGGATGGGCTCGGCGCTCAGCGATCTTCGAGCACTGCCCGACGAGCCCAGACGCGTTTTCGGCTACGCGCTTCACCTGGCGCAACTCGGCCACTACCACCGCGCGGCGAAGCGGATGAAAGGCGAATTCGCCGGCCTCATCGAGGTCGTCGACGATTTCGACGGCGATACCTACCGTGCGATCTACACGGTGAAATTGACCGGGGTTGTGTACGTGCTCCACGTGTTTCAGAAGAAATCCACGCGCGGCAGCGCCACGCCAAAGCCTGACCTGGCGGTCATCCGCGAACGGTGGCAGCGCGCCAAGGCGCACTACGCCGCACACTACGCAACGAACGAAGGGACATAACGGAGAGCCATCATGACCAAGCGAACCGCACGAAAGGGCGGCAAAGCGAGCAAGCCGCGCCGCGACGTCGACGACATCCCGGTCACGCGCGGGAGTGGAAACGTCTACGCGGATCTCGGCTTTGAGAACCCGGCCGAGGAGATGGCCAAGGCAGAATTGGCGATGATGATCGACCAGGTGCTCCAGGAGCATGGGCTTACGCAGCAGGCGGCAGCCACGCTCATGGGCATCGATCAGCCCAAGGTCTCGCACATTTTGCATGGCCGGCTTGGCGGGTTCTCCACGCAACGGCTCATGGAGTTTCTGACCGCGCTCGGACGCGACGTCGAGATCATCGTGCGCGCCGCGCCGCGGTCGCGGAAACGTGGCCGGCTGCACGTCGCTGCCGCCTGATCCTGCGGCGCAGACCTCCACGTGGCGACCGCCGCGGGCGGTGCGGCGTCCGTGCTTCGCGCGCGAGATAGCGCGAGCTCAAATCGATCGTCGACGAGGCGGTCGAATCCATCCTGCGCTTCGCCGCCCCCGAGTCCGTGACCGCGTTCCGTAGACCAGTACTCGAGAGACGCCGTGACGATTCACCGCCCTCCCCGGAGCACCTTCCCGGGGAGGGCATTCGTCATCTTCCCGTCCGCAATGACCGGGACGCCGTTCACCAGGACGTACCGCATCCCCACCGACAACTGATTCGGATTCTCGAACGTCGCCACGTCCCTGATCTCGTTCGGGTCGAACACGACAACGTCCGCCCACATCCCTTGCTTGAGCACGCCGCGGTCCGTGAACCGCATCTTCTGCGCGGCGAGCGCGCTGAACTTTCTGATCGCGTCCTCGAGCGTCAACGCGTGGTCCTCGCGAACGTACTTTCGCAGGATGCGCGGGAACGTGCCATAGGCTCGCGGGTGCGGATGCTCTTTGCCGAGCAATCCGTCGGGCGCCGTGCCCTGCGAGTCGTTGTCGATCGCCGTCCACGGTTGCCGTAACGCCAGCAGAATGTCGGGCTCGGACATGGCGAAGACGGCGCACTCGGTGAACGCGTCGTCCTCGGCGAGGATGTCGAACAGCGTGTTGATCGGATCGGTGCCGCGCGCCTTGGCGATGTCGGCCAGCGTCTTCCCCTGCAGCGACAGGAGCTTGGGGTTCTGCACGACGCTCACCAGCACCGCGCTCGGGCCCGGGATCTCCTGCCACTCGTTGTCCCAGGTGCCGTCGTTCGTCTCCATGTCCTTCCGCATGCGCGCGCGCATTGCCGGGTCCTTGAGCCGCGCGATGAGCGCCTTGTCGCCGCCGTCGTGCGCCCACGGCGGAACGAAGGCCGACATCGAATTGAACCAGGCGGGATACGCGTACGTGTCGGCGGTGATGTCGACGCCGCTCGCTCGCGCGCTGTCGATCTTGGCGACGATTTGCGGCATGCGTCCCCAGTTCGGCTTCCCCGCCGCCTTGATGTGCCAGATCTCCACCGGGATCGGCGCCTCGCGTCCGATGCGGATCGCCTCGTCGAGCGCGCCGAGAACGTCGTTGCCCTCCGAGCGCATGTGCGTGGCGTAGATGCCGCCGAACTTCGCCGCTTCGCTCGCGAGCGCGATCAGCTCCTCGGTCTTGGCGTACGGCGCGGGCGCGTATTGCAGCGACGTCGACACGCCGCGCGCCCCCTGCTGCATCGCCTGGCGCACGAGCCCTTTCATCTGCTCGAGCTGCGCCGGCGTCGGCGTGACGTTGCTGTCGCCCAACACCATGCGCCGCACCTGCGTGGCGCCGACGTACGTCGCGAAGTTGATCCCGATCCCCTGCTTCTCGAGCCGCGCGAAGTACTGGCTGAAGTCGCGCCAGTCCGGCGTGATCTTGAAATGCTCGTACGTCACGCGATCGGCCTTGATGATCTTCTCGTTGAGCGGCGCCGCCGAGCCGCCTTCGCCGGTCACCTCCGTCGTGATGCCCTGAAAGATCTTGGACGGCACGTGCGGATTGACGAGCAGCGTGAGCTCGGACTGCCCGAGCATGTCGATGAAGCCGGGCGCGACGACCATTCCCTTGGCATCGATGCGGCGCTTGGCCGTCGCGCCGGCCAGATGCCCGATCGCCGCGATGCGCCCGTCGCGAATGCCAACGTCACCGCCGTACCACGGCGAGCCGGTGCCGTCGACAATGTGACCGTTCGTGATCAGGACGTCGAACGGCGCCGCACTCCGCTGCGCCGCCGCGGGCGTAGCGAGTGAAGCGAGCGAGATGCAGCAGGCCAGAACGACACGCATGTGACCGTGCTCCGAACAGGTTGGATCGTTTGAAGCTACGTCGCGCCCGCCGGATTCGCGCCGGCGTCGACTTGATCTGATCGACCGGCCGCTCGAGGGGGGCCGCGGAATCGACGGAATCGACGGAAACTGCACGGAATGACTCCGTGGGCATGGAGACTTCCGATCGCCACGGGCCGAGATTGTTTTGACACGGCCGCTCGGGACACTTCGCGTGGCCTCCCGAGCGTCTGTGTCAAACAAACATCCTCCGGGCTCGTGCCGGTCGGAGCCTTCGTCGCGCGGGGAGCCACTCCGTGGATTCCGTGGATTCCGTGGATTCCGTGGCCGCCGGGGCCCCGGCGCCCCGACGCCCCGACGCCGTCACGCCATCGCTTTAGCGAGCACCCGCAGATCCTCGTCGTCGAGCTCGACCTCCGCGGCGGCGACGTTTTGCTCGAGGTGGGCGACCTTCGACGTCCCCGGAATCACGACGATCGACGATGAGCGATCCAGCAGCCACGCCAGCGCGACCTGCAAGACCGTGGCGTCGTGGCGGCGGGCCACCCACTCGATGCGCTCGCGCGCGCGCTCCTCGTGCACGACGCTGCGCAACTCGCCGGCGCCGAGTGGAAACCACGGGATGAACACCATGCGCTGGCGCTCGCAATAGTCGATCACGCTGTCCCATCGGCGATCGAACACGTTGTACCGATTCTGCACCGAGGCGACGTTCACGTGGCGCCGCGCGCGGTCCACTTCGTCGATGTCCACATCCGCCAGCCCGACGTGGCGCACCTTTCCCTCGCGCACGAACTCGGCGAGCGTCTCGAACTGCGCGTCGTCCGAAACCGACGGGTCGAGACAGTGCAGTTGCCAGAGGTCGATCCGCTCCACGCGCAGGCGGCGCAGACTGCCCTCGAGCACGCGTCGCAGATGATCGCGACGCCCATTCGGGATCCATTGGTTGGGTCCGGGCCGCTCGAGACCGCCCTTGGTCGCGATGACGAGACCGTCGGGATACGGATACAGCGCCTCGGCAATCAACTCCTCCGACACGTGCGGCCCGTACGAGGCGGCCGTGTCGATGAAGTTCACTCCGAGATCGACTGCGCGGCGCAACACGCGGATCGCTTCGGCACGATCGGCTGGCGGACCGATGATCCCCGGCCCGGTGAGTCGCATTGCACCGAAGCCCATTCGGTTGACGATGAGGTCGCCGCCGAGCGCAATCGTCCCCGCCCGCTCGGCGGCTTTGAGTGTGACTTCGTCGCGCGTCGCGCTCTGCTGCTGTTCCACGTTGATCCTCGGGCCATTCGGCGGCCCATCGTGGGAAAATCGTCCGATCCCTCGCTGTGAAATCTAAGCGGACTTCGCGCCCGCACGTCGACGGCCGGCCTGCGTCGACGCGAGCGACAAGAGATCATTGTAAACACCCGCCGCCGTGACCGCCGGGCCCGCGCCCGGCCCGGTGATCACGAGCGGCTGCGTCCGGTAGCGCGTGGTCGTGAAGGCAAATTGGTTGTCCGTTCCGCTGAGCGCGCTGAGGGGCTCACCCGCGGCCACGCGCGCGAGACCGATCGAGATCGACCGCTTGGTGACGCGCGCGCGATACCGGAGCACACACCCCTGCGCGCGCGCGGCCTGCACGCTCGCGTCCCACGCGCCGTCGAGCTCCGGTGAACGCGCGAGGAAGGCATCGGTCGTCACGCCGCGAAACGACTCCGGGACGAGCGACTCGACGGCGACATCCTCGAGATCGCCGCGAAAGCCGAGCAGTCTGGCGAGAATCAGCGCCTTGCGCGCGACGTCGACGCCGGACAAATCGGTGCGGGGATCAGGCTCGGTGAATCCGGCGGCCACGGCATCGCGCAACGCCGACGAAAAGCTTCGCCCCTTTCCGAGCTCTCCGAACAGATACCCGAGCGTCCCCGACGGACAGCCGTCGATCGCCACCACACGGTCGCCCGCGTCGACCAGCTTGTGCAGCGTGTCGATCACCGGAAGCCCCGCGCCGACGGTAGCCTCGTGAAGAATTCGGCGGCCGCGCGCGGCTGCGACGGCGTGCAACCGGTCGTGCACCTGCTGCGCGCCGGCGAGCGGCAGCTTGTTCGCCAACACCAGATCGCAGCCGCGCGCGAGTGCCGTCTCGAGCAGCGGCAGCGTATCGGCTGCCGTCGCGTCGATGAGCACGCGGTTCGCGCGGCCCAACCCGCCGGTCTTTGCCGTGATCGTGTCCACCGCCTCCTCCGGGCTCGACGCACACCCGCCCTCGACGGTGGACAACGAATCGCCGCCCGCTTTGTGCGCACGGATCTCCATCACGCGGCGCCACGAGAGTCCCGCCGGCTCGAATACGAATCCCGAGCGGTCGACGAGCCCGCATACTCGGATCGACGACACCGGCGTGCGATGGTTGGTCGCGACCTGGCGCAGCAGCTCGCGCCCGATTGCGCCGACGCCGAGCAGCACCACGTTCGTGTCGCTCATACTGCTACCGCCTCCGCGCTCGCGCCGAATTCCGCCGCGACACGATCGAGCGCGCATGAGAGATCGCGAACGAGGTCGTCGGCCGCCTCGATGCCCACCGAGAGACGGACGAGCGAGTCGCTGATCCCCGCTCCGGCGCGTGCCGCCGCGTCCATCGATGCATGCGTCATCGTCGCCGGGTGGGCGATCAAGCTCTCGACGCCGCCGAGCGACTCGGCGAGCGTGAAGTACTCGAGCGCCGACGTCAGCCGTTCGACGCCCGCAATGCCGCCCGCCACCTCGAAGCTCACCATCGCGCCGAAGCCGTCCTGCTGGCTCGCCGCGATCGCATGTCCAGGGTGCGACGCGAGGCCCGGATAGTTCACGCGAAGCACGGCCTCGTGCGCGCACAACGCCTCGACGACTGCCTGGGTGTTGGCGACATGCTGCCGCACCCGCGCGTGCAGGGTGCGCACGCCGCGCAGCGTGAGATAGCTGTCGAACGGCGCGCCGGTGATGCCGAGACAATTGGCCCACCACGCGAGCTCGTCGCCCAGCGCCGCCTCGCGCGCGACCACGGCCCCGCCCACGACGTCGCTATGGCCGTTCAGGTACTTGGTGGTCGAGTGCACCACGACGTCGGCGCCGAGGGCGATCGGCCGCTGCAGCGCCGGCGACAGAAACGTGTTGTCGACGACGACCAGCGCGCCCACCGCGCGCGCCGCCGCAGCGATGCGCCGCACGTCGGTGATGCGCAATAACGGATTGCTCGGCGTCTCCACCCAGACGATGCGCGGCTCGCGACGCGCCACCTCGGCGTCCGCGCCGGGCGCGGTGAGGTCGGCGAAGACGAGCGTGAAGTGCCCCTTGGCCGCGAGCGCGCGCAGCAGGCGTTGCGTACCGCCGTAGCAATCGTGCGCCGCGACGATGACGTCGCCGGGTTTGAGCAGGTGCAGCACGAGCGCCACGGCCGACATCCCCGTGCTCGTCACCACGCCGCGCGCGCCGCCCTCGAGCTCCGCCAGCGCGCCGGCCAGCTGCGAGCGGGTGGGATTGCCGCTCCGCGTGTAGTCGTACGTGCGCGGCTTGCCGAATCCCTCGAAGGCGAAGGTCGACGACAGGTGGATCGGCGGCACGACGGCCCCGTGCTCGCGATCGGTGGCGATGGCCGCGCGCACGGCGCGCGTGATCGGACTGCTACAGTCGGAGTCGCTCATGAGAGTTTCGTGGTGGATAGTGCGTTGCGAACGATGGTGCCGACCGCGGCCGGCTCGGTGAGGAAGGCGTCGTGGCCGCGCGTCGTCGGGAGGTGGATCAAGTGGGCCGGACCGGCCAGCCGCGCCGCGAGCGCCTCGAGCTGCTCGCCGGGCACGATGGCGTCGCCCTCGGCGGCGACGATCGTCGCCGGAGTCGCGATCGCTTCGGGATCGACCCGGTGCAGGTCGCCCGACAGCGAGAGCGCGAGAAAGCGCTCGGCTCTCCATCGCGCGGCGAACCGCTCGCCGTGGTGGCGGAGATATGCCTCGACGGGAAACGTCGCGTCGTTGTCCGAGCGCTGAACCGGCGCCGAGTCGAAGCGTTCGCCGAACTCGCGCGTGCTGCGGTACGTCGTGATCGCCAGTCCGCGCGCGATGGCCAGCGCCTCGGCGGCGCGTCCCGTATCGAGCCCGAGCTCGACGATGCGCCGCTGCAGCGCTCGGAGCGCCGTGCTCATGGGATGGGCTTCGTGCGGCGCGCTGATCGCGACGATACGGTCGACCCGAGCCCGATACCGCTCGGCGAACGCGAGCGC
>Ga0157370_10005308_pt1 | contig 14480 bp, 15 predicted proteins | sample C35metaG_FD_113463 | JGI IMG/M metagenome (GOLD analysis project Ga0157370, IMG submission 113463) | Corn rhizosphere microbial communities from Kellogg Biological Station, Michigan, USA - C3-5 metaG | ecosystem: Host-associated > Plants > Roots > Rhizosphere > Soil | place: USA: Michigan...
CGATCACGCTGGACGGCGAGCTGCTGGGCAATGACGCGCTGGAATTGCTCGATGACGGCACAGAACATCAGGTCGTGGTGACATGCCCGGTAAAAGCGCACCAACCCGAAACCCCTGGGTGGGGTAGAACCGTCGAAACCGATCTTGAGCGCTGAGAGACAGCGCTCTAGGCGGGCCTGGATTCAGACTGGATGATTCGGGCCCTGGTGATGCAGCTGCACGGCCTCGCCCAGTTTGATGTGTACAGGCGGGTTGGCAGCCTGCCCGGGCTTGTCATGCCGGGGGATCGGCGTGCTCTGTGGCTGTTTCGCAGTGGGCTTGCCAGGGCCCTGGCGAAGATTCGGGTCAATGTGCTTGCTCATGACAACCTCCAACATTCGGCGCTGCAGAGGCAGCGTCGCTCCCTTGAGCATCGCAGATGGCAGCGACTGCATCGGTGCGCTGCCCCGCATAGCGCGCTTTGGAGTACCCTGTCCCTCTCAGGGAATTCTCCCTTGAAGGGTGGCTGATATGTTTGCTGTACCCAAGCCACAACAGAACTACCTGCTGGCGGCGCTTCCGGCGCCAGCGCTGGATCGCCTGCTCCCCCACCTCGAACTGGTCGAGCTGCCATTGGGCAAAGTGCTCTATGAGTCCGGCGGCGCCCTGCGGCATGTCTACTTCCCCACCGACTCCATCGTGTCGCTGTTGTACGTGATGGAGAACGGCGCCTCGGCCGAGATTTCGGTGGTCGGCAATGAAGGCCTGATCGGCGTTGCAGTCTTCATGGGCGGCGAAAGCACGCCCAGCCGCGCCGTTGTGCAAAGTGCCGGGCATGCCTACCGGTTACCCGGCCAACCACTCAAGGACGAGTTCAACCGCCATGAAGAGATGCTGCTGCTGATGCTGCGCTACACCCAGGCCCTGATCACGCAAATGGCCCAGACGGCGGTATGCAACCGCCACCACTCCATCGACCAGCAGCTGTGCCGCTGGCTGCTGTTGTCACTCGATCGCCTGCAAGGCAATGAACTGACCATGACCCAGGAGTTGATCGCCAACATGCTGGGCGTACGCCGCGAAGGCGTGACCGACGCCGCCGGCAAGCTCCAGCGCCTGGGGGTCATCGAATACAGTCGGGGCCACATCAAGATCCTGGACAGGGCCCGGCTCGAGGCGCTGAGTTGTGAATGCTACGCCGTGGTCAGAAAGGAGACGGAACGATTGCTGCCCTACTTTCCCTGGGCGAGGTGACTGGTGAAGACCTGTCGGGATGCCCCCCGGTCAGGCCACGACGACCGGTTTTGGTTTGATTTCTGTCAGGTGTAACGGGCAGGAATCGGCCCAGAGTGTGTAAAAACGCTAGATCCCGTTTCGATCTTCGAGGCTGAGCGGCTGCCCGGCTTCGTAGCCTGATCAAGGCACGATGGCCCTTCCTGATGAGCTAAACCGCCCCAGCAATGCGCCAGATCATAGGGACACGTAAAAACAGGCCAGTTTTAGGCCGTTAGCGCTGTCATCAAGTGATGGGTGCCGATGATTTTCATGACCCGTTTCAAGTTATAGGCGAGCACATTCAAACTCATCTCGGCACTCACCCCGACCAGCTTTCGCGTCAGGAAATGCGTTGCACCCATCCATTGTTTGAGCGTCCCGAAGGGATGCTCAATCGTCCGTTTTCAGACTCGCAACATCTCTGGCGCGTTGCTCAGCCGAAGCTGCATTTCCTCTAAGACGGCTTCATGCTCCCAGCGTCGAACTCGTCGTTCCGTACTTGGTGTGCACTGTGCTTTCAACGCGCAGCTCTGGCATTTCGAACTCCGCTAATGATGCAACTTCAGGCCTTTTTCAACTCGAAACCGACGTTGGTCACCTCATGTGTAACGATCAAATGGTGCTGCGTATCGACCGCTGTCTGCACGTTGTAGCCGACGATTCCCGTGCCGCGCGTCATCATGGAGCGAGCGTCGGGGTCGGCCAGTCAGATCTGTTTATCCGGCGATTCATTGAGCTGGATTTCGATCGCCTGAAACGCCTTCATTTGAGTTTTGAGCATGGCGATTTTCTCTTCCAGCCGCATGGCACTGGGCTCTGAAGCTGTGGGTTCTTGCCGATCGGCAGCATCGAGTGCCGTCAGGTAACGGTTGATGCTCGATTCGATTTCTTCCATTCGCCGCTTCAGTTTGACGCTGGTGAAATTGCGGTCGCGAGTGTTGACTGCCTTGAACTTACTGTCGTAGATGGCGACCAGGGTTTCTCCGAACAATCCCAACTGCTGACACAGCACGACGAACTGGCGACAGACGCCCCGGATGGCCTTGCTGTTGTCTTTCGGAAGTTAGCGATGGTCTTGAAGTCGGGCATCAACCGTCCGCATGAAGAGGGCTTGATCGCCGGTCTAGACAACGCGCTGCGCCATTGCTTAACACGCGCTTGATGCAAAGAAAATCCATTGTAGAAGCAGGATTGCCCATTACCGCAACGGCCTTATGAAACTTTTGCAAGATCATCGAGGTAATGGCAGTTCCGTGGTGTATTTGATCTGCTCCATCGCAAAGCTCGAAGTGATATTAGACAGCCCCTCGGTAGAGTTAATCAGTTTCTTGTAGAAGCTGTCATAGGCCGAAATGTCGTCGACCACCACCCGCAACATATAGTCCCATTCGCCGGACATCCGGTAGAACTCCATCACCTCCTCAAACTGCATTACCGTCTCGGCGAACGTCTCCAGCCAGAGACTGTCGTGACGCTGAGTCTTCAGTTGCACGAACACCGATAACCTGAGACCCAGCCGGACCGGATCCAACAGGGCCACCTTGGCCCTGATATAGCCGCCTTCCTCGAGCTTCTTCATGCGCTTCCAACAGGGAGTCGTCGAGAGGTTGACGGTCTCGGCGAGGTCCTTGAGGGAAAGGGAGGCATCGCGTTGCAAGAGCGAGAGGATATGACGATCAAAACTATCCATTCTACTTTCCACCCTATTTTGTAGAATATTTTTCTATAAATTACGTTGAATCATAGAAAAATGAAAATCTTTTTTTCGGCGGCCAGCAGTAAGCTCTATCCCCATACAACCTGCCCCGGAGAAACCCGAGATGAACAAGAAAATCATCGCCACCCCCGCCGCCCCTCAGGCAATTGGCCCCTATTCGCAGGCCGTAAAATGCGCAGATACCCTTTACGTTTCAGGCCAGATCGCCCTCGACCTGCAGAGCATGCAGATGGTCGACGGCATCGAGGCGCAGATTCGGCAAGCCTTCGCCAACCTTGAGGCCATTCTCGAAGAGGCCGCGATGAGCTTCGCCGATGTAGTCAAACTGAATATCTACCTCACTGACCTGAGCCACTTCGCCCTGGTCAATGGGGTGATGGAGGAGCTGTTCGCCAAGCCCTATCCGGCGCGCGCGGCGATCGGCGTCATCAGCTTGCCGCGAGCAGCGCTGGTGGAAGTGGACGCGATCGCCGTAGCTGCATGCTGAGCCGGAGTCAGACCACGATGAATCACTGGATCCGCACGGCCATCAGGAGTATTTCCTGCGACCTGCTACGTTCCGCCGACACCCACATTCACAAGCTGGACATTCCGGGCTTGAGGGGCGTCGACATTTATCTCAAGGACGAGAGCACCCATCCCACCGGCAGTCTCAAGCACCGCCTGGCCCGCTCGCTGTTCCTGCACGCCATCTGCAGCGGCAAGGTCCGCGAGGGCACCCATGTGGTCGAGGCCTCCTCGGGTAGCACGGCCGTGTCCGAAGCCTATTTTGCCAAGCTGCTTGGCCTGCGCTTCACCGCGGTCATGCCGCGCAACACCGCCAGCAAGAAAATCGAACAGGTCGAGCAGCTCGGCGGACACTGCCACTTCGTCGATCACGCGTCCCATGTCTATGCCGAGGCAGAGCGCCTGGCGCGCGAGAGTGAAGGCCACTACATGGACCAGTTCACCTACGCCGAGCGGGCGACGGACTGGCGTGGCAACAACAATATCGCCGACAGCATCTTCCAGCAGATGGCCGGCGAGCCGCACCCCGTTCCCCACGCAATTGTCATGAGCGCCGGCACCGGCGGCACCTCTTCGACCCTCGGCCGCTACATCCGCTACAAGGGCCATGACACCCGGCTGATCGTGGTCGACCCGGAGAACTCGGTGTTCTATGAAAGCTACCGCACCGGCGACTCACGCCTCACCAACGCCCATGGCAGTCGCATCGAAGGCATCGGCCGCCCTCAGGTGGAGCCGTCCTTCCTGCCGGACGTGATCGACGACATGCTCAAGGTGCCCGATGGGGCCAGCATCGCCACCCTGTACTGGCTGGAAAAGCTACTCGGCAAGAAACCCGGCGGCTCCACCGGGACCAATATGTGGGGCGCGCTGAGCGTGGCGTTGCAGATGCAGGAGCAGGGACAGCAGGGGTCTATCGTGACCCTGATGTGCGATAGCGGCGAACGCTATCTGGACACTTATTACGACCGTGACTGGGTCGCGCGCAACATTGGCGACATCACACCCTATGCAAAACAACTCGATCGCTTTCTTTAGCCCACCCAAGGCCACCCAGACCATGAGCCAGACCAGGAACAAATTTTCCACCGAGGTGATCCACGCCGGCGAACAGGCGAGCTACGCCGACAATACGCTCTTCCCGGCCATCGTCACCTCCAGCTCATTCAGCAAGCGCAGCCTGGACGACAATCCGGACTACGCCTACGGACGGGTCGGCAACCCCACCCGTCATGCCTACGAGACCTGCATTGCCCGGCTGGAAAGCGGTCATGGTGCGACGGCCTGCGCCTCTGGCATGGCCGCCACTGCCACCGTGCTTGAGCTCCTGCCCAAGGACTCCCATGTGATCGTGATGGCCGGCGTTTACGGCGGCACCTTTCGCCTTATGCAGGACTACCGCAGTAAGACCTCCGGGCTGCAGGCCAGCTATATTGACCTCAACGACCTTGCGGCACTGGCGGCCAACCGCCGTGAGAACACCCGGCTGATCTGGATCGAGACACCGACCAACCCTCTGTTGCAACTGGTGGACCTTGTGCCGGTGAGCGAGTTTGCCCGCGCCCACGGTATTCTGACCTGCGTCGATAACACCTTCTGCTCGCCCTGGAACCAGCGCCCTATCGAATACGGCGTCGACCTGGTGATGCACTCGGCGAGTAAATACATAGGTGGTCACTCCGACCTGATCGGTGGCGTGGTGGTGGCGGCTGATGAGCAACTGTTCGCCCGCCTGCGCGCTATCAGCATGGCCATCGGTGCGGTCCAGGGGCCGTTCGACTGCTACCTGGCCCTGCGCGGGCTGAAAACCCTCGACGTGCGCATGGAGCGCCAGTGCAGCAATGCGGCAAAAATCGCCCGCTACCTCAGCACCCACCCACAGGTCGAGCAAGTGTTCTACCCGGGGCTGGAAAGCCATCCGCAGCACGCCCTGTGCAAAAGCCAGATGCGCACCGGCGGCGCGGTGGTCTCGCTGAAACTTGCGGCAGATCGCAAGGCAATGCCCCGGTTCATCGAGCAGCTGTCGATCTTTGTGCTGGCCGACTCCCTGGGCGGGGTGGAAAGCATGATCAACCACTCCTACAGCATGTCGCACAACTCCTTGAGCCATGAACAGAAGATCAGCCTCGGCATCAGCGAGAACCTGGTCCGCCTGTCCATCGGACTGGAGCACGTCGACGACCTGATCGCCGACTTGAAAGCAGGCTTCGAGCGGCTGCGCGACACCCGCGTCGACTGACCGAGATTCCCGATCCCCGCAGCCTCCAGGGTTCAGCAAGCCTTGGAGTCAGACGCTAACAAAACCAACAATAAGCAATCCAGAAAGGGTGTAAGCAGATGTTTGATTTCGGTATTTGGACCATCATGCCCCCGATAGTGACCATTTTCCTCGCGGTGTTCACCCGCCAGGTCATCTTGTCGCTGCTCGCAGGGGTGGTTGCGGGTTTTTTGGTTCTTTCGAACTTCCAGATCGGCAACGGCCTGGGCAGTTCGGTGCAAGGCATGGTGGATGTGTTCAAGTCTGAAGGGGCGGTGAAAACCATTCTCTTCGGTCTGATGGTTGGCGGCGTCATCCACCTCGCCCGCATCACTGGCGGCATGGAGGGGCTGGTCAGGCTGCTGACCGACAAGGCGCGCATCGTGAAGGGCCCGGTCAGCTCCCAATTGCTGGGGTGCGCTATCGCCGGGCTGATCTTTATCGAGAGCAATCTCGCGCTGCTCACCGCCGGCACCGTGACCGGCGGCCTGTCGAGCAAGTATCGGGTTTCCCGTGAACAGATGGGCTACGTTATCCAGAATACTGGCCTGAGCGTATGGTCATCCGTCCTGTTCAACGGCTGGGGCGCAGCAATGATGGGAGTGATCGCAGTGCAAGCCGGCAAGGGCTTCATCAGCGGAGAGCCATTTAGCATCCTGGCTCACGCCATCGTCTACAACTTCTTCGCCTGGATCACCTTTGCCTTCGTCCTGCTCAGTATCTTCACCCGTTTCTCCTTTCCCGCCATGCGCCGCGCCAACGTGCGTGCAGCCCAAGGTATCGAGTTGCGCGAAGGCGCCATACCCCTGGTGACAGAGCTCGACCCAGTACAGCAAGGCCGAGCGCCTTGCACCTCAAACCTGTTGTTGCCGTTGCTGGCGATGATCGTGAGCGTACCAGTGGGTCTGTATATCACTGGTGACGGCAGTATCAGCAAAGGCTCGGGCTCCACTGCAGTGCTCTGGGCCGTGCTGGTGGGCCAGGTGGTCGGGGCGCTCCATTACATCCTGGTCAAGCGCGTGTTGAGCGTGGACCAGTATTTCCGCGAGCTGCTGATTGGCTACCAGTCGATGGTCCCGCTGGGTGTGGTCATGACCCTGGCGTTTCTGATCGGCAATGTGTGCGGCGAACTGAACGTTGGCGGCTATCTCTCGGAGCACATCAATGGCTATGTGCCGGTGAGCCTGAGCGCCGCCTTCGTGTTTATCGTTGCCGGTGTGATTTCCCTGTCGACCGGGACGTCCTGGGGCACCTTCTCGATCATGATTCCAATCGGCATCCAGATCGCCGCGGCCTCAGGGGCCGATCCCTACTTGATCATCGGTGCAGCCATCTCAGGTTCGATTTTCGGCGACACCGTTTCACCGATCAGCGACACCGGAATCGTGACCTCGATGGCCACTCGCAACGACCACATGGACCACATGAAAACCCAGCTGCCGTACTGCCTGGTTGCGGGGCTGGTCGCTCTGCTGCTGTACATCGCCGTAGGCGTGACCCAAACGAATTGAGAGTGAAAAGATGACTATGCCGTTTCACGTTGAACCTGTCTTCGACCCCGAGAGTTGCACCTACAGCTATCTGGTCAGCGACCGAATGACTCGCCGCTGCGCGATCATCGACCCGGTGCTCGACTACGACGCTGCCGCCGCGCGCTTCTCCTACGCCAGTGCAGATCTCCTGGTTGAGCATGTACGCGACAACGGGCTTGTGCTCGAATGGATCCTGGAAACCCACGTGCACGCCGACCACCTCTCGGCCGCGCGCTACCTGCAAGGGCTACTGGGTGGACAGATCGGCATTGGCAATCGCATCCCTCTGGTGCAGGACACCTTTGCCAGGCTGTTCGACGCCGAAGATGGGTTCAGGGTAGACGGCAGTCAGTTCGACCGTCTGTTCGCCGATGGCGATACATTCCACATTGGCGCGCTGTCCGTCCGGGTGCTGCACACTCCCGGTCATACGCCGGCTTGCGTGAGCTACTTGATCGAAGATGCGGCTTTCGTTGGCGACACCCTGTTCATGCCCGACTGCGGCACTGCCCGCTGCGACTTTCCCGGTGGCGACGCTCATCAGTTGTACCGCTCGATTGGCCGGCTGTTCGAGCTGCCAGGCAATACCCGCCTGTTCATGTGCCACGACTACAAGTCCTCCAGTCGTGACCACTACTGTTACCAGACTACTGTTGCCGAAGAGCGTGCGCTCAACATCCATGTTGGCCAAGGCGTCGATGAGGCTGATTTCGTCACCCTGCGCACAATGCGCGATAAAACCCTGGGCCAGCCCAGGCTGCTGCTGCCGTCAGTGCAGATCAATATGCGGGCCGGCGAGAGCCCCCCGGCGCAAGCCAATGGCATCAGCTACCTGAAGACTCCGCTCAATGTGTTCTGAATCGCTTTGTAGCGTTCAGGCAGCACGATATGGACAACAACTTTCAAGAGTCGAATTGGCATGCAGGTCACTACCCACAGCAAAGATTTTTCAACAACCGCTCAAGTAAACCCGGAAGATCTGCACGAAGCAGTCAAGCTAGGGTTTCGCTCAATCATCTGTAACCGACCCGATCATGAAGGTGGAACGGATCAACCTACCAGCGCGGCCATTCAAGCCGAAGCCAAACGGCTGGGTCTTGAGTTTGCCTATCTTCCGGTTAAGCCTGATGCCATCAACGACCGTGACGTATTGGATTTCGGCCAACTACTGGACAGCTTGCCAGCACCCGTATTGGCCTTCTGCCGCACTGGTAATCGCTCAATCCGGCTCAACCAAAAAGCGTCCGCGAGCACTCGCGCCAAAGCCCCCCTTGGCGTACCTGATATCACTGTCGACATCCTTGTTATTGGCGCTGGGGCGGCGGGCATCGGCATCGTGGTCAGCTTGCTCAAGCGGGTTCCTGACCTACGAATCACGTTGGTTGAGCCCAATGAGCAGCATTACTACCAACCGGCCTGGACGCTGGTGGGCGGTGGAGCCTATGACGTGCGCAAGACCGCCAGGCCCATGTCGCAAGTCATTCCGCGCGGCGCCACCTGGATCAAGGCCGCTGTGGTCGAGGTCCTGCCGGACAGTAAACGCCTGAAGCTGAGCAACGGTCAAAGCGTCGCCTATCAAAACCTCATCGTCTGCCCAGGGCTGAGGCTGGCCTGGGAAAAGATTGAAGGGCTGGAAGAATACCTGGGCAAGCATGGGGTGACGTCCAACTATCGCTATGATCTTTGCGCCTACACCTGGCAGTTGGTGCAGGGCTTACGCCGCGGCAAAGCGCTGTTTTCCCAGCCCGCTATGCCGATCAAATGTGCCGGCGCCCCGCAAAAGGCGCTCTACCTGTCCTGTGATCACTGGCAAAAATCAGGTGTCTTGCAGGACGTGGACGTCGAATTCAATCTCGCAGGCGCAACCCTGTTCGGAGTGGCCGCATTCGTCCCGCCACTGATGAAGTACATCGAAAAATACCAAGCGCAGCTGGTGTTCGGCTCGAACCTGGTCAAAGTCGACGGCCCGGGCAAAACCGCGTGGTTCGAAAGCAGGGACGAGCACGGCACCCTCAGCTGGCACGCCAAACGTTTCGACATGCTTCACGTGGTGCCGCCGCAGGTAGCCCCCGACTTCATTCGCTTAAGCCCCCTGGCGGATGCTGCCGGCTGGTGCGAGGTGGATCCGGAGACGCTGCAACACAGCCGCTATCCTGAGGTATTCGCCCTGGGTGATATCTGCTCCACCAGCAACGCCAAAACTGCTGCTGCAGCCCGCAAGCAAATCGTCGTCGTGGCCGAGAACCTCCTGGCGGTGCGTCGCCATCAGCCCATGCCGCTGTGCTACGACGGGTACGGGTCGTGCCCACTCACGGTGGAAAAAGGCAAGGTGGTGCTGGCTGAGTTCGGCTACGGCGGCAAACTGCTGCCTTCCTTTCCCATGGACCCGACGGTCGCCCGGCGGGCTGCATGGTTCCTGAAAGCCAGGTTTCTGCCGTGGTTTTACTGGAACGGCATGCTTAAAGGCCGTGAGTGGCTGACCAGCCTCTCCAGGCCTGAGTGAGGGGCGAGCATGCTACTGAGTGGAATGTTCGGTATAGCCATCGGTATCATCCTCGGCCTGACCGGTGCCGGGGGCGGCATTCTGGCCATCCCGGCGTTGGTGATTGGCCTGGGCTGGTCCATGACGCAATCAGCACCGGTAGCGCTTTTCGCCGTCAGCGCCGCCGCCACGCTAGGGGCTATTGATGGCCTCAGAAAGGGCCTCGTGCGCTATCGCGCCGCGCTGCTGATGGCGCTACTAGGAGCGGTCTTCTCGCCCTTGGGAGTGTTCTTTGCCCATTCACTGCCCGACACCGTGCTGATATCGCTTTTCAGCGTGGTGTTGGTCGTTGTGGCGATACGCATGATTCGACAGGCTTGCAGTACTCAGCCTGAAAACACAGGCGATGAGCCGCGCTGGCAACACAAAAACTGCATGCTCAACCCGCAGACCGGTCGCCTGCGCTGGACCCTCGAATGCTCGACCACCCTGGCCATCGTCGGCTCAGTCTCAGGGCTGCTCACGGGGATGCTCGGCGTGGGTGGAGGGTTCTTGATCGTACCTGCATTCCAACAACTGACTGACATCAGGATGCATGGCATCGTAGCCACTTCGCTCATGGCCATTGCCCTGATCTCTGCCTCTGCGGTGACAGGAGCATTGTTCGCCGGTGCCCACATTACCGCGACCGGCGGCATGTTTATCGCCGCCAGTGTGGTCGGTATGCTACTGGGCAGAATCCTCTCCCCGAGGGTGCCCGCCAACGTCATTCAACTGGGTTTCTGCGCCGTGTGCGTTGTGGTTGCCAGCTACCTGATGCTCAAGACCTGGATGTAGAAAGCATACCGGGGTTCGCCCTGTTATTGCCTCGTACAGGGACTACGTACGACGTGTGTTGGAAATCGTTTTCAACGGTTTGATTAAAAGTTGAAAGCTAAGTAGAGGACAAGTTCACAATGCCGCCTCTCGCATGCGTTCATCGACATTGAGATGTTTTACATCTCATCGAATCCAGGGCACGGCTGGCGTGAGTGGCTTCACCCCGCTTGGCGGCGGTAAGCGGCGGCACGTAATACCGATGTTCTGGCTTGGCAGTCAGCGTGAGCCGTGCCATTGTTCAGCCGCCTATTAGAGGTTGAACCCATTTCTTGGGACGAGGAGCCTACCTGCTGCATGCCCTCATTGGTAATCGCCGCAACTTTCAGCGGTAGATGCGAGCGTCTTTTTATCGTTGGAAAAAAGATAAGTTGTCTTGATTTATGCCACCTTGGCCGAAGCCAAGCTGCCCGCAACAATTAAATTCTCATTCACCCGCGTGGTCGTTGCCACCGTGCGCGGCGATGAACATGTCGACGGCCGACCGGCAATAGGATTCGATTTCGTTGTCGTCCTCTGCTCTCGCCTCATCGAAGCGCGCGATAATCAGGAGATCGGATCCTTTGAAAAGCGCGGCAAACAAGCGGGCGGACTGGAGAGGATCGGGCACGTTCAAAACCGCCTTCGCGTGCAACTGACGCAACAGGGCCTCGATTTGGGCGATGACATAGGCGGGGCCGGCTTCGTATTGGCGCTTGCTTAACGACTTTTGATTCGTCTTGTCGGCCATGATCATGGCTTCGACACTGCGCACGTCCGGGCTCAACAGCGTGCGAAGCAGGGTTGATCCCACCGCCATGAGCTGATCTTCGGCCGAACCGTCGAAGCCTTCAAAAAGGGCCTGTGGTGCAAACTGCTGGCAGTGGGCCGCGATGGCCGCGCTGAAGAGCGCCTCCTTGTTCTCGAAGTGCCGATAGATGCTTAGCTTGGAGATCTTCGCCCGCTGGGCGACCTTGTCCATGGTCGTCGCTTGAAAACCCAACTCCACAAAAAGTTCGCACGCGGCGTCGACTATTGTTTGGCCAAGCATCTCGTTAGCGGGCCGGCCGCGCCGGCCCTGGCTGTTTTCGGTCATAAAAATTCCAGTACTTGACAGTATTCCAATTCATGAATTAGGGTACTTCAAAGTATCTTAAAAGTACATGCCAATCTCCCTTCATCCACAACGCGGAGCCCATCACCATGAATGACGTCCTCATCATAGGCGGCAGCTTTGCCGGTCTTGCCGCCGCCCTGCAGCTCGGCCGTGCCCGCCGAAAGGTCACCGTTCTCGATACCGGCCTGCCGCGCAATCGCTTCGCCGACCACTCGCATGGCCTGCTCGGCCACGATCACAAGCCACCGCTGGAGATCCTGGCCGAGGCGCGGCAGCAGCTGGCGCGCTATCCAACGGTCAGGCTGGTCACTGCCCGGGCCGAGAGTATCTCCGGCGCCATCGACGATTTCTCCGTCCTCACTGGCGATGGCGAAAGCCTCAAGGCGCGCCGCCTGATCCTGAGCTATGGCGTCGCCGACCAGATGCCTGAACTACCCGGCTTTGCCGAAGGCTGGGGCACCTCCATCGTGCCCTGCCCCTATTGCGACGGCTTTGAAGTTGCCGGCCGGCATTGGGGCCTCGTCTGGTCCGGCCCGCCGTCGCACAACTACGTCAGGCTGTACCACGACTGGACCGACACGTTGACGGTCTTCGCCAATGGTCACGACATTCCACCCGACATCCGGGCCGATCTGGCGCGCCGCGGCATCCCTGTCGTCGATGGCCGGATCAGCGAAATCGACCATGACGAGAGCTATAACGCCACCGTCAGGCTTGACGCCGGCCGTTCTGTCGCGGTCGACATCCTGTTCGCGCATCCGCGCAACAAGCCGTCCGCCCCCCTGCATGAATCACTGGGCCTCGCGACGGTCGACACACCCCTGGGCATCGCCCTACAGGTCGACGAGCGCCGCGAAACCAGCATGCCCGGCGTCTACGCCGCCGGCGACCTCGCCAATCCCCTCATGGCCTCGGTCACCACGGCATCATGGCAAGGCGCGATGGCGGGTATCTTCGCCCAACAGTCGATGCTGGTTTGAGAGCACAGATTCCCTTCTCCGGTTGCCGCGGGCTATCGGATTCTGAAGGTTGCGGGCCGGTGTCATCGAAAACCGACTGGACGGCTGACCCCGCAGTTCACCCGGTGCCTGAGGAGACGCACATGTCCAAAACCAGAGACACCGAAGCCAGCATCAGCATCTCTCGTCCGACCACTCCTGGAAAAGGCTGACACACATGGAGTTCGAACACGTTACCTTCGACCTGCCACACGGCACCTTTCACGCGCTGCAGTGTGGTGATCCCGATGGTCAACCGACGCTTGTCTTGCACGGGTTCCCGGACCATCCGCCGACCGCGAAGCCCTTCCTTGCCGAGCTCGGTCGCCGCGGACGTCGCGTCGTCGCCCCCTGGCTTCGTGGTTACGCGCCGTCCCCAACCGTGGGGCCGTTCGACTTCGCAGCCCTCACCAGCGACGTACTCGCGCTGATTGAACGCTGGTCTCCGGGGCGAGCCGTGGAGTTGATTGGCCACGATTGGGGCGCCCTGATTACATATGATGCCTGCGTCACCGCACCAGAGAGGATAGAACGCGCAGTCACGCTCGCAATCCCTCACCCACTGACGTTCATGAGCCGGCTGACGCACCCCGCTCAGCTACGCCGGAGCTGGTACATGGGGCTCTTTCAACTGCCAGGAAGCGGCTGGATGGTCACAGCCCGCGATTTCGCCCTCATCCACCGCCTCTGGCGTCAGTGGTCGCCCGGCCTCTCCCTCGATCCTGCTCTCCAGGCGGAGCTACGCGAGCACCTGCGGGCCAGCATGCCCGCGCCCCTGAAGTACTACCGGGCAATGCTGCGTCCCGGCATGCTTGGGGCGACGCGCCGTCTTTCGCAGCCGATTGCGGTGCCCCTGTTGCAGCTTCACGGTGCCAACGACGGCTGCATCCTTCCCCCGCAGGTCGACGACCGACATCGGTTCGCCGCCCCGCACGCGATGGAGGTCGTCCCCGGCGTCGGTCACTTCCTGCACATCGAGGCCCCTGAGGCGATCGCGGAACGGATCGCGGCATGGGCCAAGTAGCGTCCTTTCCCCCTTGCCTCGATCAAAGGGTAGCCAGTTACAAACGAATCAGAACAAGGAGATAGCATGAAAGAGCAAAATGCATATCCAGTTGCCGACTGGAATGGTCAAAGCGGGGAGTACTGGGTCGCCAACCAGGCTCGGCTCGATGCCATGATGGCGGTGTTCGGCCAGGCCGCGATCGAAGCCGCCGCGCCCGCCACGGGCGAACGCGTGCTGGACGTCGGCTGCGGCGCGGGGGCGTCTACTCTGGATCTGGCCGCCCGCGTCGGTGCGGGCGGCCATGTGCTAGGCGTGGACATATCCGAACCGCTGATCAGCAGAGCGCGCGCGCTAACGCCGCAGGATACGCCGGCCCTGTTCCAGGTGGCGGACGCCAGCAGCACCGAATTGCCCGAGGGCGCGTTCGACATCCTGTTCTCGCGCTTCGGAGTGATGTTCTTCGACGATCCGACGGCGGCGTTCGCTAATATGCGCCGTGCGCTCAAGCCGGGCGCGCGGGTCGCTTTCGTCTGCTGGCGCGGCATGGCCGAGAACGATTGGGTGCGCTTGCCGATGGGCGCGATCAAGGGGATCGTCCCGCCGATCACCCCGCCCGCCCCCGAAGCGCCCGGCCCATTCTCGTTCGGCGACCGGGAGCGGGTGGCACGCATCCTGACAGCAGCCGGCTTCACCGATGTCACTATCACGCCCTTCGATGCTTCCATCCCGTTCGGCGAGGGCGGGACGCGGGACGC
>Ga0157370_10005311_pt1 | contig 14477 bp, 14 predicted proteins | sample C35metaG_FD_113463 | JGI IMG/M metagenome (GOLD analysis project Ga0157370, IMG submission 113463) | Corn rhizosphere microbial communities from Kellogg Biological Station, Michigan, USA - C3-5 metaG | ecosystem: Host-associated > Plants > Roots > Rhizosphere > Soil | place: USA: Michigan...
CCTTCGCCCCCCATTCCTTCACTCGCACCTGGGCGAGCATCGGCTCGAGTCGCGCCATATGCTGGGAAATCCCATTGAAGATCGCGACCACCTGAGCGTCGCTCATGCCCGCCCCGGACGGCGGCGCGGGCGGCTGCTGCCCTGAAACCAGAGGAACACCAAAAAGAAACGCTACAAGCCCGAAGCGCAGCATTCGTCTTCAGGCTAGCATTCAGGGAGGGCGCCCGAATCTAATAGCCGGCTTGCTTGTCGACCAGGTTCTTCAACGGTTCGCCGCGTTGCCATCGTCCAAACTGCTCGACAAAAAATTCCGCCGCGTCCCGCAGCCAATCCTTCGTGTGATCGGCCGTGTGGAACGAGATCAGAACATTTTCCATGTCCCACAGAGGGCTCGATTGCGCGAGCGGTTCTTCCTCGAACACATCCAGAGCCGCGCCGCCAATCTGCTTCGCCTGGAGCGCCTCCACCATCGCCGCTTCGTCAATTACCGGCCCCCTGCCAACGTTCATGATGATGGAATCGGACTTCATCAGGCCGAACTCCTTCGTGCTCATCATGTGTTTGGTTTCCGGCGTAAGCGGCGCCGCAACCACCACGTAATCGCAGAGCGGCAGCATGACGTGCAACTCGGAGCTGGCAAAAACCCGGTCGACGAATTCATCTCCCGGCCTTGGGGCCGGGTTGCGGCGCAGGCCATAAACCCGCATATCGAGCGCTTTCGCGCGTCTTGCGATCGCTCGCCCGATGTCGCCGTAACCGACGATGCCCATTGTCTGTTTGCTGACTTCGAGCACGTCGAACTCGTCCCACTTATGCTGCGCCTTCGACCGCAGCATGCGCGGAATGTCCTTGGCAAAGTACAGAGCGCCCAGAATCACGAATTCACCGAGCGACTGGCTGAACACTCCAACTCCGTTCGTCAGCGGGGCCGGGCTCGCCACCAGTTCCGGAAACAGCAGCTTGTCAAGACCCGCATATCGCGCGTGAATCCATTCCAGCCGCGGCGCGGCGAGCAGGGCTTTTCGCACCTCGTCGCGCGGACCGCTCCAGTTGAAAAGAACCCGCGCTTCCGGCAGCGCGGCGGCGCAATCGTCAGCCTTCCGGCCTTTCACGATCTTTACATCAGGTCCCAACGCGTCAAGTGCGCTGAGCGCCGGCTCTGAGGGGTTACCGAGAACGACAATAGTGGTTTCACTCGTGGTGCTTTTCGGCATCAAAATGCCAACCTATCATGCGAACTACGGCGGACACGATTGCGTAACAATCATGGAAGCCGTATGCAGAATCCGCATTCCTGCCGGGGAGGCGTTATCTTCCGGTTCCTCCTGTTTTGCGCCCTTCTTGTTCTTCTCGCGAGCCTCGCCGGTGTTCGCCTGATGCGCAACTTCCACTTCCGAACCGTGTCTCGCAACGGCGGCGACGACGTCGCTTTTGAGACGCCGGCCGGCAGTTTTCGGGTCCGCGCCCACGAAAAGCTGGACCCGGCGGCCGTCGGGGTACCTGTTTATCCAGGCGCCCGGCGCACCGATTCGTCCGGCGGCGCCGAGTTCGAGTGGGTTTCCGCCGATGGGCGGGATGAAAAGGGCATGTCCGTTTCGGGCGCGAAGTTCCTCACATCGGACCCGGCTTCGAAAGTTATCGAGTTCTATCGCGGACAACTTTCGAATCTCGTCGTCATCAAGGAGCACGGAAGGCGTACCCGGCTCGAGTACACCGAGCACGGTCTGAAACGCATCATCGCCATCCATGAGGAAAATGACGGAACGCACATCGGAGTTGCCGCTGTCGGCCCCCCTGCGTCAAACTGAAATCAGGCCCCCGACGGCCGTTGATGCCCGAAACCTGCACCTGCGGAGCGACCCTCGTCGAGAATGCGCGATTCTGCCATCGATGCGGGAGACCTGTGTTCCCCGAGATTCTTCCCGTCGAAGCGCCTCCACCGGCGCCGACACCGCCTCCTGCCCAGGCGCCGAGCGCCGGCCGGCCTCCACTTCCGGTCGGGTTCGGGAATCCGATCGCACTACGGATTGCATTCCTGATGTCGATCGCCATCATGGTGCTCGAGATGATTCCCTTTCTCCAGATCCTGTTCGTGGTCTGGTGTTTGATCGCCGGCTGGGGAGCGGTTCGTCTCTATCGCCGCATCACCGGACTGACGTTATCGACGTCGAGCGGCGCACGGCTTGGGTCGATCACCGGCGTTCTGACTTTCCTGAGCATTGCAGTCGTTATGGCGCTCGCCATGCTGTTCAACGGCAAGGAACTGATCCAGCAGATGGTTCATCAAAATCCGGAGGTCTCACAGGTGGTGAATAATCCGGCTGCGCTGGCGCTCGGATTCGTCTTCGGACTGCTGATTCTGTTCGCGATGGTGGTCGGGTTCTGTGCGGCCGGCGGAGCCCTCAGTGCCCGCTGGGCCGGCGGCGCAAGCTCAAAATAATCACTTCAGCTCGATAGCCGTAACCTCGCCGGCAACACCCCGGCGGGAACCTTTCGCGGGCTTGAAGCTGAGCGTCACCTCGCGCGGTTTTTGAGTTCCGCAGGCGATGTCGAGCTTCGAAAGATCGCCCACCGCGAATCGCTCGATTTTGCCGTCGCTCTCCCGCAGTTCGAGCCGCGACGGCTTACCGCATACCACTCGAACCAGCGTTCCGCTCACTTTCACCTCACCAGGAGCATCGAACCAATCGACCGCCCGATCCCGCTCCGTTTTGGAGAGTGGATTCCTGTTCGCGCGGGCTTCGGCGTCGGCGAGCTCCTGCCGGGCTTCCGCCTTCAGGCGGTTGATTTCGGCTTCTCGTTCGGCTGCCTCCTTGCGGCGCTCCACGTCTTCCTGATCCAGCCGCTGCGTTTCGATCATGCCGCGCGCGGTCAGGTACTGTTCGCGGAGCTGCGGATTCGGAGCGGCCTGCGCCGCCGCCACCCACGCGCGCCCCGCCTCAGCGTACTGTTTCTGATCGATGCAGAGCTTCGCATATTGCGCCAGCCATTCGTGCCGGCGCGGAGCGAGAGCAACGGCCTGCTTCCACTCCATCATTCGCCGCGCCGGATCCGTCAGCTTCTCGCCCAGACGCCAGTGAGCTTCGGCGTATTTGGGATCGGCGGTGAGCGCATCCTTTAATACCGCGATCGCACGATCGTTATCGGTTTCCAGCGCAGCGTACTCGGTCAGAGCGACCGCGTTCTTCGTTCCCGCCTTCCGGGCTGCATCAATATACGTCCGGGCCTGGTTCACGTCGCCCGCCCGCATGGCGAGAATGGCCAGACCTTCATTCGCCTCCGCGGCGTGCTTGCCGGATGCCAGCAGCTTTTCGTAAATCCCGCGCGAATCCGGCATCAGCAGGTCCGCCCGCATCAGGTCGCCTTCATCGGAAGTGAGAAAGGTCGTGTGAAAGTCCCGATCCGGATTGAGCGGCCGATTCGGCGCGCGCGTTTCTGCGAAGTTCCCGGCAGCGAAAAACTGCACGACGTCTTCGTTGAATTTCTTCGGATCTTCGCCGAACGAGTTCCGGATCGCGCCGGTTTCATCCATTCCGACGGCGAGATTATGGAGAAAAATGTGGGCGCGCTCCGCGTACTGCGGCTGCGTGATCATGCGTTCGAGCATCGCCCATTCGCGCGTCTGCTCCGGTCTGGGCGGAGGCGCGCCCCACGTGGAATGCGCCCCATTCGATTTAAAGGTGCTGAAAAACGATATAAACGCGGTTTCGAGCGGTGCAGGCATTGCGGAAAGATTGCCTTCGAGAAGCGTCTTCGTCAGTTGCCGCAATACTTCCGGAGAAAGCTGGGTTTCCGCCGTGGCGCAGGCCATGATGCGATCGCGGCCCATGCGCAGTCCGTTGAAACAGCCGCGCTGCAATTCGGTCTGGTTCTTGAAAACGATGATTCTGAGCGGCGGGTCCAGCCGCAAATCCGGCTGGCCCATGGCGGCGCCGATTGCGAAGCGCAACTGCTCGAACTGACCCAGCGCTTCCGTTGCGGATTTTCTTCCGCTGTCGCTGATGGCCTCAAACGACCCGAGGCGCGCTTTGATCCATTTGGGCTCCGCTGCGTGAGCGCTCAAAGCAAGGACCACCAGCGCTGCAAACCTGTACATCAGCCTTGAGTATAGGACTTAGACTGCGTCCTTTGCGCCGTACTCCTTGAGTTTGTTGTGCAGCGTTTTCAGGCTGATTCCAAGGATCTCCGCCGCCCGCGTTTTGTTGTTGCGCGTGTGTTCGAGAGTCCGCAGAATCAGGTTTTTTTCGGCTTCACCGACCGTCGTCCCGATTGGAACCCGCACGGCATCGGACTCCGCCGCGGAAACATCGGAAGTCGTGGTAGTCTGGCCGGCGGCGGCCGTCGCCGCCATCGCTACAGGAGCGGCGGCAGCCTGTGGCTGCAGAATCACCGGCAGGTTTTCCATTCGTACCGCGCCTTCTCCGGCGAGAATCACCGCGCGCTCGAGCGCGTTCCTCAACTCCCGCACATTTCCTGGCCAGTCGTGCCGTTGAAGCGCCTCGACCACTTCCGGCGAAAGCTCGGTGACGCGCGTATCGTGCTTGCGGTTCAAATCCGCGAGCAGACTTTCCGCGATCGACGGAATATCTTCCTTGCGCTCACGCAGCGGCGGAAGATGGATGTGGAATACGTTCAAGCGGTAGTACAGATCTTCGCGCAAATGGCCGCCGCGCACCGCTTCGTCAGGAACCTTATTGGTAGCCGCGACTACCCGGACGTCGACTTCAAACTCCGCCTTGCCTCCCAGTCTTCGAACCCGCGAATCCTCGAGAATGCGCAGAAGCTTCGCCTGAGTGCCCATTGGCATTTCGCCGATTTCGTCCAGCAACAGAGTTCCGTGCTGCGCAAGTTCGAAGCACCCGGCGCGGCGCTCGGACGCGCCTGTAAATGACCCTTTTTCGTGGCCGAACAGCTCGCTTTCGATCAGGGTTTCCGGGAGAGCCGCACAGTTGATGGCGACAAACGGGCCGTTTCGCCGAGGGCTGAGCGCATGGATCGTCCTCGCGACCAGCTCCTTACCGGTGCCGCTCTCGCCGGAGACCAGGACACAGGCCTTGCTCGGCGCGGCCTGCTGGAGGAGCGAGAAAATCTCCTGCATCCGGCCGGTGCCGCCAACAAGTTCACCAACGGAACCTTTATATTGAAGCTGACGCTCCAGCGCCTTTTTTTCGTTCCTCAAACCGCTGTGCGCCCCGGCGCGGCGCAGCAGGACCTGGAGGACGTTCGGCTGGATGGGTTTTTCCACATACCAGAACGCTCCCAGCTCATGTACGGTCCGGACTGCGGTTTCCACATTGCCAAAGGCCGTAACTACAATGACCGGCGGCATTTCGCCGCTTTCCCGGAGAGCGCGAAGCAGGCCGAAGCCATCCACGCCGGGCATGTTCATATCCGTGACGATCACGTCCGCTGCGAAGCGCTCCAGTTTTTCGAGCGCTTCCCTCCCGTCGGAAGCCGTCTCGGCCTGCATGCCCCAGGCTTTCACCATGCCGGCGAGACCTGTTCGCTGGCTGCTTTCGTCGTCAACTATGAGTACGTTCAAACAATTCCCCAATTTAACTTGATGCTTCGATTTTAGGTTGGGTAACAAGATAGCACAGCACCAACACGTAATCTATGTAACCGACGAACACGGCTCCGCCGCCGGGGCCTCCATTGTGGATAATGGATACAAGTTGCGCTCCGGCGAAACGCTCCCGCGTTGCTGGCGGAAGTCCGGTTGCTCGCGCGTCAGAGTCGCGGATGCAGATGATCGAAGATCTGATTGATCGGGCACGCCGGCGTTTGATTCTCAACGAAACGCTGGGGCAGATTGTGTCCGCGGCCGCGTTCGCCTGCGGCGGTCTGGCTCTGATCCTATTTCTCGGCACCCGGTATTTCGAATGGTGGACGATCGCGCTACCCGCCGGGCTTGCTTTGGCGGCAGGCGGTTTCAGAATCTGGCGGCATTTCCCCGGTGGCTACGCCATTGCGCAGCGGCTTGACCGGAGCGCCGGCCTGCCAGACCTGCTCTCGACCGCCATTCATTTCCGGAATCGTCGGGTTCACAATCCACAGTTCCTCGACGGCCAGCAGGCACAGGCGGAATTGGCAGCCCGGGAACTGGACCTTGCCTCCGCCATACCGTACAGGTTTCCGAGGGCGATCTATCCGCTTGCGGCATTGACCCTGCTCGCCTCAGGCCTGGTCGTTCTTCGCTACTCCATTACCCGATCACTCAATCTGCGGGCGCCGCTCACGGAAGTACTTTTCGAAGACCAACTGGCCCATCAGCACCCGCGGCGACAGCCTCCGGCCGCCGCGAAATCCTTCAAAGCATTAAAAGCCGCCGAAAGCCTGATGGCCAGGCTCAACATGCCATCCTCGCCGGATGAGCACCAGGATACGGACGCGCTCGATCAGGCGATCGATCAGGCGCTCGCGCCTCCGTCCCAAGGCAACACGGGACAGGGCCAAAAACCCGGGAACACCGACCAAAAGGGCCAGCAGAAAAACGCCAGCGGAACCGAACAGGGCAAAAACGGAGATCCGCTCGACGGCAAGGAGAGCGCGAATTCTTCTTCGCCAAATCAGGATGGGAAATCGCCTGATTCGCAGCAGAACGGAGCGCCATCCGATAAAAACAATAATGGCAACAGCTCGGAAGGCAACAACTCCAGTCTTCTCTCAAAACTGAAGGACGCCGTTTCGAATATGTTGTCCCGCACAAAGCAGGCTGGCGGCGAGAACCAGAAGGGCGCGCAACAGAACGCGCAGATGGCGAAAACAGATCGCCAGAACAGCGAAAAGAACACCGGCGGCAAAGGCCAGAACCAGGGGCAGGCTCAGACGGACGCGAACGACGGCGACCCGAACGGCGATCCACAGCAGGGCGAGCAGGCGCAGGGAAAGAACGGTACGAAAACTTCGGCGCAAAACTCCGCACAGGCGGGTAGCGGGATCGGCACCCAGGATGGCGCCAAGGACCTGCGGGCCGCGGCGCAACTGAAGGCGATGGGCAAAATCAGCGAGATCATCGGCAAGCGCGCCGCTACCGTGACGGGCGAGACCATGGTGGAAGTACAGTCCGGGAACCAGCAACTCAGGACTGCTTACAGCGAAAAAAGCGCAACCCACAGCGACGCCAACAGCGATTTGAACCGCGACGAGATTCCTCCCGCTCTACAGACCTATGTTGCGAACTATTTCGAACAGGTTCGCAAGTCTTCATCGAAACCGGCGAGTGCAAATCCCGCAAGGTAGCGGTGGTTTGGGACGGTTGATAGCGTGAATCGTATCCTGACTTAGAACACCTCGGCGCCCCAAGCTATTTGGTCGGAGGTCAGGAATGTCTTCGGGTTTGGCCCCTCACCGCAGAGCTTGAAGGTTCCGAAGTCCTTCCACCATTCGCCCTCAGGAACATCGGGGCATGACTCGACCCAAAACTGCAGTCGATGCAGATCAGATGCGATGATACTTCTGTCTTTGAGACGCTCGTAAAGATGAGATCGAAGCGGAGGCGGGATATCACGCCATTTGGCGATCTTCACCTTCCGAAGATGAGTTCGCCGATTTTATCGACCGTTTCAGCCTCTTCGCTGGAGTCACCAGCAACCAGTTGATCAACCCGTTCCGAGATTTCAGATTCCGACTTCGCCTGGGCTTTTAGTCCGATACGCAGCAGCGCAGCAACTGTCGTCTGAAAATCAGTTCCGAGCGCCTCAGCCTTTTCTCTTATCTGGTTGTGCAAATCACAAGGCAGTGTCACCGTCACTGGTACCATCCCCTCTTTCTGGAGTGCCGGTTTCATGCAATTTGTGTCCTGCCAAAGATTAGCACGGACAGAAAAGAAGCTGACGTATGCTATTGAAGGCATTGGCTATATGCCCTGTTAACGCCCGAGTTTCGAGTGTATTGGCCGGTGTGCCCTTCCGCGCGACTTCTTCTCGCGCCAAGCTATCTGCCTGCGCTCGAGTCCATCGCGAGTTGCAGCGCGACTCGCGCTGCGGCTTCGGGATCGTGGCGCACTTTAACGCCCTCGTGGAGAAGATCGGCCTCGATGACCCGAATACCCATCTGGCGAATTCTATCCAGATCGTTTTCGACCGGAGCCGCGTTCTGCGCCGCGTACCTGCGCTTGAGCGAAGGCGAGATGCGGGACGTGCTCACAATGGCGCAATCGAGAATTTTGCCTCCGGCATGTTCGCGAATGGCAGCAATGTGGTCCGAAGCGCGAAAGTTTACGGTTTCGCCCGGCTGTGACATCAGATTCATAAAGTAAGCTTTGGTCGCGCGGGCTTCGCGAATCGCCGCCGGGATTCCGGAGACGAGAAGATTCGGGATGACGCTGGTGAAGAGAGAACCCGGACCCATGGTGATGAGGTCGGCATTCGCGATCGCATCGAGCGTTTCACGCAACGGGCGCACTCGTTTCGGCTGCAGCCGAATCTCCCGAATCGGCTTGCGGCTGCGGCTGATGCGGGTTTCGCCCTTGACCAGCCTTCCATCCTCAAGCGCCGCGACCAGGGAAACATTGGCGGCGGTAGCCGGATAAATCCGCCCGGCGATGTTCAGGACCTCCGACGATTTTTTCACCGCATCAGGAAAATCGCCGGTGATATTTGTCAGGGCCGTAAGAAAGAGGTTGCCGAAGCTGTGCCCCTTCAAGCCATGTCCGGCCTGGAATCGATATTGAAAAAGGCGCGACAGCAGGCCCTCGTCTTCGGAAAGAGCGACCATGCAGTTGCGAATATCGCCAGGCGGCAGCACGTCGAAATCCCGGCGCAGCCGCCCCGAGCTGCCTCCATCGTCGGTCACAGTAACGATGGCCGTTATATCGGTCCGGAGCTCTTCATAGCCGGCATTGGCGTATTTTTTGAGGCCGGCGAGGAGCGATGACAGGCCCGTGCCGCCGCCAATGGAAACCACTCGAAGAGGTTCCATCTATGCCCGAACGCGGAAACTATTCGGTTCCGAGCAGAGCCCGCAATGCTGGAATTTGCTGCGAAAGGATTGCGAATTCCGGATCCTGCCGGGCCAGAATCCGGTTTTTCGGCTCGAGTTCGATGGCACGTTTCAGGTTCTCACAAGCGCCGCTTCCATCCCCTGAAAGCCCGCAGCAGAGCGCCATGGTGTAAACGATGTACTCGGCGTCAGGTTTCATCGCGAGCGCGCGGGTCAGATGATGGCGCGCCTTCTCGATATCCCTTGCGTTCAGCCTTTCCACGCCATAGTTGAAATGATCGTCGGCGTTCTGAAACTCGGTATCGGGCTGCGCCGTTTTGCGCGCGCACACCTGGACGTATGCGCGGGCTTTATCGGCGATGTTTCGCGCCGGACCTGTGAGCACTTTCGCGAACAACTCGGATGCCTCTGCGTAGCGCTGCTGGGAAAACATTTTCAGCGCGCTTTCATACTCCAGGAGCTGCTGCTCCTGTGCGCTTCGACTCTGCGATCCAGCCTGGCCGTTCGATTTGTTTTCCGCCGCATTCCCCTGCGCAGCGGCCGTCATCGCTTTTTTCCTGGTCATGATGCAACTGGTCTTTTCCGCGCCACCTCCGTGCCAGCGCGCCGAGGCCGTAACCGCCTGCCCTCGATACCGTGGAGTTATAACAAAACACGAGCTTCCACCGCAACGGTACTTAATCGACCTTCCTCAATCGACCGAGGGCTGCTCGCCGAAATCCAGGCTTTCGGCAGGATAGGTTACGCGTTGGCCAAGCACCTTCGCGAAACTGGTGAGCTTATGACGCTGAGCCGTTTTCGCGCTCATGATGTGAGTTGCGCCAATGCCGCGGGCGATGAGGGCATCGCTGACCAGACTGCGGTGACATCGCCACGGTACCGCCTCGGCGCACATGATGCAGACATTTTCACCCTTCGCTTCATCGATCAGAAGATCGATCGCGGCGGCGAATTCCGGAGTCTGCATGTAATCCGCGTAGCCTCTGAAGCTGTCGTTCCTCCATCCCGTATTCACTGAGTTCGCGCGAGGCTTTCGCAAACCGCCAAGGGCCGCGATGTGTTCATAGGCAATTCCCGCTTTCTTCAGATCCTGCGGCAAGGACTCGCGGTTGAATTGCGGATTCCTGGCAGAACGCGGGACGGTTCGAATGTCGACGAGCTTCGAGATGGAATGCGCTCGCAGCATCGAGATAAAATCATCGAGCGGCCGCGTCGAATGGCCGATGGTATGAATTACCGTTCCGTGTTCATCCGGTTGCGCGTTCATCACGTTCGATCCGCACGCCTGATACTCTCAGGTTAGTTCCCGATGAAATCGCTTGTTTTGATCGCGATGCGGCTTGTTTTGATCGCGATGCAGCTTGTTTTGATCGCGATGCTCAGTACGCCGTCGTTTGCGCAGGCGACGCGAGGCGCCGCGGCCGTCCAAGCTCCGAAAAAAAACGCGACACCCACGGCGGAGTTCTCCGGCGCCGCTGAACTCGATTCCACAATCAACGAGGCGATCCGACAGGACAAGCTGCCTGGCGGCGTCCTGCTGGTTGGCCATTCGGGCAAAATTGTATATCGCAAGGCTTACGGGCGCCGGTCGCTTACCGGTACCAAGGAGCCAATGACGGTGGATACGATTTTCGATCTTGCATCGCTGACGAAGATCGTGGCGACCACGAGCGCCATGATGCGCCTTTACGAACAAGGCCGCCTCGACCTGGAAGCGCCGGTCACAAAGTATTTGCCCGAATTTCAGGGCGGCGAGAGCCCCATCACAATCCGGGAACTCATGACGCACTTTTCCGGCTTCCGCCCCGATATCGATATCGATCCACCGTGGAGCGGCTACGAAACCGGCATCCGTATGGCGATGATGGACAAGCCGGTCGCGCCGCCAAATACGAAGTTTATCTATAGCGACACCAATTTCATACTGCTTGGCGAAATCGCGCGAAGGCTCTCCGGTAAGCCCGAAAACGAATATGTGGCGGACATTCTGTTCAAGCCGCTCGGGATGAAAGATACACGCTATTTGCCTCCGGCTTCGTGGCGGCCCCGCATTGCGCCCACTGAAATGCAAGCGGATGGAACGGTGCTGCGCGGCGTGGTCCACGACCCGCGGGCGCGCTGGATGGGCGGCGTGGCCGGACATGCAGGACTGTTTTCGACCGGCGACGATCTGGCGAAATTCTGCACGTTGATTCTGGACGAGGGCGCAGGGCTGTTCGCTCCCGCTACCATCCGAACATTTACCAGCCCGGCTTCTCCGAAGGACAATCCAGTGGTACGCGGCCTCGGCTGGGACATCAATTCACCGTATTCCGGCACGCGCGGCGATCTCTTCCCCATCGGCTCGTTCGGGCACACGGGTTTTACGGGAACCTCGATATGGATCGATCCCGCTTCGCGAACTTTCGTTATTTTCCTCGCGAACTCCGTCCATCCGCACCTGCGGCCTGCAATTACGCCCCTCCGAAGAAAGATAGCGACCATCGTAGCCGCTTCGGTGGGTTACGCTCCGCGCAATGCAGCAGCGGCGCCTTCGGCGAACTAACCAGGCAAGGGCTCCGCATCACGGCTCTGCCCGTGGTATCCCGCGGTCCAAGCCGCCGTTACGGACTGACGACTGGCGAAAGTGGCGCGCCGGAGAATGCGGAACGGCATTTCGAAGCGGAGCTTCGCTTGCAATTTGCGGGTCTGCCGTTTGTCAGACTGGCTTTTGTCGGCCTGGGCTTTGAGGGATGGCGCCTCAGGGTCTGGTCGGGCTCCGTTGCGCGCCATGATGCCCATGGCAGCAGATTGACGCTGGTGGAGACGGCCGAAAACCCGGATGTTCCGGTGCTGGTTGCGCTGAGTGGCTCCTGCCTTGTTTCGCGCCGGCTCCATGCCGCGACCGGAACGTTGCCCGACGGCGGTGGTGGCGTAGCGAAAATGAGCGCTTCCGGCGCCGGGGCCGGAGCCGGGGGAACCGCGGGCTGTTTGAGAGGCGCGTTATTGCTTACAGGCTCGGTTTCAGGAGGCGCTTTCGGAATCCAGGGATTCAACTCCCAGGCAGGAACGATATCGCCTTTGCCGTCCGGATCGGCGAGCAGATTCTGTTCGTTCGGCAGTTTCGGACGCAAACGTTCGAGGCGCTGGAACTCTTCAAGAGCGCGCCGGTAATCGCGCTCGGCCTGGATGCGATAACGGAGCGCGAGGTTCATCAGGTCCGATTCCTTCGCGATACGGCGGAAACCTTCGGCGATGCAGAAATTACGGTTTTGCTGGCGGGTGACTTCGATGTCGCCGATCATGTCCGGGTCCATGGTGACGATGGGATTGTGGTCGAGATTGAGGACCTCGTTCATGGCGCTGGTGAAGAGGCCGGCATCGAGACGAGCGGCCCTGAGAATGAGCTGCTGGGCGATGGCCATGCGCTCGATCGCGAACATTTCCTGAGAGTTGACGGGCCGATAGCAGGCGACGAGATCGGCTTTGAGGTTCGCGATTTCGTGGACGTCTTCGAGACGGACGACGCCAAAAGAAGAAGCGCAGAAGGTGAAAGCGCGTTTTCGATCCTGCGGCGGTTCCGGCGGCGCGGGGTTGACGATGGGCTCTTCGACGAGCGGGGGATGCGATTGGGACATCGGTTCTCACCAAGACGATTAGCATGGAGAAGCGAAGAGGCCGGGTGGTCAAAGAGTGGAAATGATTGAATGTAAAGGAGCAAAAAAAATTGAATCAGCTGTCACCGGGCGGGGGGTAGCCTTCGATGCCCAGTTTTGGGGGGAGCATTCAAACGAGCAAGCTTTCGCGCTGCAGATCTCGTACGGAGCAGCCGATCAGCTTTTCTGGGCGGCGGCGTATGCCTGCTGAACTTGTCTGCGGACGAATTCGAGATCGGTGCGGGCGGCGTTGGGCGAGTCCTTCGCGGGGTAATCCATGTGAATGGAAACAGGTCCGGTGAAGCGGGCTTCGGCCAGCATCGAGAACGCTTTGGCCCAGTCGACCGCGCCCTGGCCGAGCGGGCAGGGTTCGCTTTCACCTGAATTGCCCGGCTTCTGCCGAAAGTCCGAAACTGCGATTGCTTTGGCGCGTGGCAGAGCGGCTTTCATGGCAGCCTGCCATCCGTCTGCTCCCGCGTCCGCCAGCGCGGCTGCGATGTCGAAGTAAAGTCCCGTCCAGCGCGGATCCATTTCGCCGATCAGCGACTGGGCTTCAGAGACGGAATGGACCACGTATGCGCCGGCACGGTTCGGAATCATGGCCTCCATGTTGCAGCGGCGGCCCAGCATCGTGAGACCGGCGATGTCTCTGCGGGTTTCCACAACCCGTTGCTGCCAGAGACCGGGCGCCGGCAGCGGCCAATAGCCGCTGCGGAACATTTTGACCGCCCCCTGATATGCGAGCGCGAGCACGGCGTAAGCTGCCGGATTGGTTGTCGCCGTGAGTTCGGTCGAAATCATCGGGACTTCCAGGTTCGAGCCGCGAATCGCTTCCACGGCGCGGACCATATCGACGTTCGCGATGAACGGGTTCACGTGACCGCCCGGGAAGACGGTGAGATCGACGCCTTCATAGCCGATTTGCCCCGCGATGTCGCCGAGCATCGCGTACGGCACCTTTGCGAGATTGCCGGAATAGACGCAGATGAGCGGGGAGGTTCGGTTGGCCGTCGGTGGCGGCAGCGGCGCCTGCGCGCGAGCCGCGATGCCGGATGCGGCCACGCCGAGAGCCTTGATTGCGGTACGGCGATTCATAACTCGCGGTAAAGTTTCCTCGTGACCATCGTAGACCCGGTGATCCCCTCGCGCCGGCGCGTCGCCGTTATCGGACATCGCGGTTCGCGCGCAACCCATGCTGAAAATACGATTGCGGCATTCCAGCACGCTTTCGAAGCCGGGGCGGACGCCGTTGAACTTGACGTGACGCTGTCACGAGACGGCATGCTGGCGGTGAGCCATGATCGCGTTTTGTGTGATTTCGCCGGACTTCCGGCGGGAACACTCTCGATGCAACAGGTGGTGGAGTTCGCGCGAGGCAACTCGCTCTTTTTTGATGTGGAAGCGAAGTGGTACCCGCCTTCACCGATGCGAGGTAGAGAATACGCGAGGCTTTTTATGGCTGCGGTAGCGCCGCTCGCCGGACGCGTGGCCGTACGCTCGTTCCACCATCGGCTCCTGCGGCTGGCGCATGAGATCGCGCCCGGGATTCCTCTGATTGCGCTCACCCGGCGTTCGGCGATTCGCTGGGTTCACATCGCAAAAAAGGCGCGGGCGCGAGCGATTTCGCCGCATCACTGGCTGATCACGCCGGGGGAAGTGCGGCGGGCCCACAGAGCCGGACTGCCGATCTATGCCTGGACGGTGAACCGGGAAGAGGACTGGCAGCGAATGCTGCGATTGGGCGTGGACGGAATCATTACGGATGATCCGGCGGCGCTGGTGGCGTTCCTCGACCGGGAGGCCGTTGTCACCCCAACCATTGGGGATGCGACGCGGTCGAGTCGAACTTATTCGAAGTCTTGAACAGTTCGTACTTCCCGGTTTCGGCTTCCGACCTCG